>Ga0065711_1026246_pt1 | contig 87494 bp, 60 predicted proteins | sample Hoacrofraction12_FD_59098 | JGI IMG/M metagenome (GOLD analysis project Ga0065711, IMG submission 59098) | Hoatzin crop microbial communities from Cojedes, Venezuela - Epithelial fraction 12 v2 (version 2) | ecosystem: Host-associated > Birds > Digestive system > Esophagus > Crop | place... | reverse complement strand
CGCGGCGGCGGGGTGGCGGCGCGGCGAGCCCCGGGGCCGCCCGTCACGTGCTCGGTGCGCTGCATTGTGCTGGCGGCGGAGGGAGGGCCGGCCGTGTCGTGATCAATGTCATGACTTCCTCCTCGGGCTGGAGCGGGGGCAGAGCGCGGCTGGAGGAAGCTGATCGCCGCCGGGCTCCGGCCGGCCGGGAACAATACCCCCGCACCCGGCACCCGCACGCACCCGCGCGCAGCCCGCACCCTGGCTGCCGCGTCGCCGCTCTGCGCCGGGGGGGAAGATGAGCTCGGGGGACGTCGTTTGCACTGGATGGCTCATTAAATCGCCCCCCGAGAAGAAGCTCAAGAGATACGTAAGTGCAGAGGCTCTGCTGATATATACATATGTATATTTATTTTTTTTCGCTCCCCAAACGGATTTCGGCGTGCGCTCGGTCTCTCACTCTTCCTTGGAAACGTTTCGCCTTGGACCGAGCCAAAAAGATTTACAAGTCCGTGCGCTTACGGAGCATTTTAGTTTTCGCCGATATTCTCGTGCCCTTTGGAATTAACCTTTCCCGGCTCGTAAGATTATAATGCTTCGGTTGTTATGCAACGTGTCTTAGGTTAAAAACCACATTTCGGTTTCAGTTAATGTTGCCGTAACAGAATTGTCGTAACAGAATTTCAGATGTCACTTTTCCAGGGAAGGGCAAGAACGTCCTGAAAAAAAACCAGCCCAAACCCCTAATACTTTAAATTCTGAGGCTCTGCTTTGTTAAGATGCTCTGTAATTTCTATGACACTTGCTAAAGGCAGCCTCTGCAACAGTTTTATTTACGCATTTAATATGCCAGATGCAGTTGCTGGCAGCAAGCTTTACTCTCTGCGATAACGGGGTGCCAGCAGATGCCAGGCTGTGAAGTTCCCGATAGCTGGAAGGTGACGGGGGCTGGTGGGAAGCAGAGAGGGCTGCGTGCATGGAGGGCTGCGACTGCAGCGTGTGCCAAGGGGGCCCCTTCTTTCCTCCTCTATGTGCCTGTCTGTTCTTCTGAAAAAAAAAAAGAAAAGAAAAAGGGGTATGTGTTGCAAACATAGGAAACTGTATCACTGCAGGGCTGCAAAGAAGGCACTCCGGGTGGAAATAAATGACCCTTAGAAAACTGCTTGGGACAGCATTAAAAATGTAAGCCCATCGTGGGCCGTTTTGCACACTCATTTGCGATGGTTCTTCATCAGGCATGTTGTTACTGTTGCTACACTTTTGGAATCGGTAATACTCGTTTGAGTCATGCACTTTGAGCGTAACTTACCCCGGCGCACTGCGCTGTACTAGAAGGATGCCACAGAATGTCTCTGTCACGCTCAAGCCATATGCATAGCTTACATCATTTGTCGTATTCACTTCTGTTTATCAGCATTTTTTTCTGGACTGCTGATGTTAGCTTTTTCTAGTAATGTGAGGAATAACTGTCTTGTGAAGAATGTGGTAGATATCACTTGGCAGTGTATTTTTTCTTTGCAATAAAAACTAGGAGAAAGGATAATTTACTGATGTTAGAATTTACTTTTAACTTATTCTAAGCCAGTTTCTCCTTTGAGATCACAGTATTGCATTGAATTGGCTGAATATTTGCTTTGTTCAGTTAGCGTTTTCTAATTTTAAAACAACCACTATGATGTGTCTCAAGGGAGCCACAAATAAAATGTGGATATCTAATTTTTGCTATATTTTGTAACAAGTGCACTAATAGCCCTGTATAGCAGGCACTAGACAATGTAAGAGCCACTGATTCACCCAGCTGGTATCATTAGTAACTCTGTCAGTGAAGCTATTTTTGATGACTCAATATTCATAAAAGGGCAAAGTAGAAAAAACAGAATATGATAAAGCTGGGATTTGAAAGCCCCCATTATACAGTCAAGATAATGGTCACAACAGGGGCTCTGATCAGCTCACAAGTCTAGCTGCAGTCTGCTCTGCTCGGATTTTGCACTACAAAACCCAAGGAAATTGGGTCCATGTTATTCTTCAAACATCAACCACCAGATTAGCCAGATCTCTGCAGATTAGGCTTTGTTTTCTGGTTAGGGGGATAAGCTACTCCTTTGTCCATAATAAAGCAGAAAGAAATCCGCTCCCAAGTACAGCAAAGATTAATGTCCTTTTTCATATGACTGGTTAGACAAGGGATGCTGCAGACCAAATGGAAATTGTCTCTTACTCACTGTAAACTGTTTTTCCCCCACTTTTTGTATAGTTTCACCAGCATGGTAGCTTGTGCATCTCGCACTGGGGTGGCAGATAGCTCAGGCTGAACCACAACGACTGCTTAAAAACAACACAAGCTTTAAAACAATGACTGTTTAAACTGACTGCTGTAGGTGTCAAGTGTCAACCGCTTACAGGAGAATGGTGTTGGCTCTGGTTCTGAACTGACAACATACATAAATCCCCGAGCTTTACACCACCCTTTGTGTTCAGCTGGCAAAGCCCGCGGTCGGGGCTGAAGCTTCCAGGGGGCTCTGAATGCGGCCCCGTCTGCTGCGCGTTGGGACCTCTCTCACACTGGCGTGACTCAGTTGCTCTCACGGGGTTGTCTCCCAGTTTACATTTTCCTGAGTTCAGCATCCGGCCTTTGTAAGGTCCGACCTGGGGGTCTCTTGTTTTACACGCAGACAAATTCTTAATCCTCAGTCTATTACAACCACTAAGAAAATCCGATTAATTTCAGTGGAATCTGTAGTTATGAGACCCGACAAAGTGATGAATTCACGTTGTGAGACTGGGAACTGCAGATAGTCCCCCTGAAGCCACTGGGAATATTTACAGTCTTTATAAAATTAAACAAATACATCTTTGTGAGACTGGAACCTAAAAACCAAAGTATACCTTTGTTTGTGCTTGTTCCCTGATGAAAACAATTAGGTTTAATATGTATAAACAAGTCAGAATTTGGGTCTAGGTAAGCAGAATGTTATTTTCAAAACTTTGCAAAGCGAAAAGCAGGTGAGTAGAGTCTATATTTTTCCTGTAATGTCTTACAAAGCTGATGCTCTTAGTAGCACTATTCTTAGAAGTGTCTTATCATTCCCTAACAAAAGCTGCTCTTACATGTGCAGGAAACGAACATGAGATTAATTACCCAAGTGTAACTTTCTGTAAAAACAGAGAGCTTAATGCTAAATGCAGAGAATTCATTAGAAAGCGCAGGGAGCTTCACTTCAGCAGGCAAATACTCTGATAGTGGTTTAATGGCATGTATAGTGCTTTTCCCTCCGTCTGATACTTGAACCCTGAATCCACCACGTCAGCCTGTCTAAAGAGGCAGTTGTGCAAGGAGGCTCCCAGGAGAGCATTTGGTGTGTGTTGCAGTTCTTTGTCCCCTAAGTGTGACCTGAAGGCTGTGCTGCTCTCATTTCCCCACTTGGTTCCAGCTTTTCTCACCGGTTGGGGCTTTGTGGGCCTGAGGGGTGCCGGGGAACCCCTGAAGCTTGGGGGGGAGCTGGGTATGGGGCAGGGGCCAGAGAGGGAGAAGCTGCTACCAAAAACTAGGAAGTGGTGGTGGTGGTGGTGGAGGTGAAGTCCATCGTGCTCTAGACCAAAAATGCTAAGTTTCAGGCACAGCTTGGCACTCAGCCCCACGGGAGGAAAACCTGGCCCCGCTGGAGATTTTTGGTGTTGATATTAGTGGATCACGAGTGGCACCCTGTAGGAAATTTAATGTCATGGGGGAATCTGCTTCGGGTTTGATGGGTTTCGCAGTGTGTTATATTAGTGCTGAATACATCCAACCAGGGGTTTAGACTAGACATTCAGAGCCGCAAGGGAAAAATGTGGTTATGTTCGTTAAAAAAAAATTTAAAAAGTGAGAAGGCTCAGAGCGGTGATGTTCACGTATCCCAATTCTGTAAAGTCAGCCTTCAACAGCCGGCTTTTTGATACTTTTCGTGTGGAAGTATGTCTGCTCACTGACTGGTAATATTTGTTTTCTGCTTATTGGAGAGGGGGGAGAATGGTTTCATGACCTAGAAAACAAACTAATTACTACAACCAGTAGTAAAACACTAGGAAAAGACATGAAAGAAGTCATAGAGGATGTCTCATGAAAGAAGAGACTAGTGCCATTGAGAAGACACATTGTTCATGTGCCGATGAGACAGAGATGGGATTTGTAGCAGGCAGCTAATTTCAACCTGTCCTCAAATCGCTGTCCTGTAGTGTTTCTCACCTGTGAGGAGCAGCAGCGGTAGTTAGCCAGCCTGCTGCCGGCTCCTGTGAATGCCACACCGGTATTTACTTGCCGTTAGTGTTGAGTTACGTGGTTTGCAATAGTAAAGGGCTATATACAGATGCTTGCTTGTTGTGAGTCCATGTGGCTCCATTTAAGTCAACACTGCACAGCTGTACCCCAGCTGAAGAGCTATTTTTAATCTTCAGTACTATACAAATTGATGAGGGAAGACCACTCGCTCAAAAAAAGGCAAGTTTCCCACTTTACTTGTGTGACTGATTTCTTCAAACATTATTGAAAATCAAATTCCTTGTCAGCATCTCTAGAACAAGAGATCAAAATGGACCCTGTGTTAGAAAATTTAGCCGTATAGTTCTTAGCATGCTTCTTGGAGTGTCTGGTCTGGGAAGACAAGTAGAAGTGTAAATCAGTGTAGCATATGCAAAAAGCTGGTAAAGCAGTCTCCGTTCCCGCTGTCCCTGCACGAGGGGCAGTAAGCGCTGGCCGAAGGGCACAGCAGCAAGTAGGTGCAGGCGGACGTCTCTAACTGTTGGGGGGATCTGCCAGCACTCGACCACAGCACCCCACTGACAGGGTTTTACCAGATAAGAGAATTGAGACGACTTCTCCATTTTTAGCTGAAGTTCTGGTATTTATCAGGAAAACAAACGGGAAGTTACTGGTCACTAAGAAGAAAAAGTAAAGTAGAATTATGGAAGAGTTTGCTCAAGTAATAGGAACAAGAGTCCCACAGCACTGCTAAGGGCAGGTGGGATGCAGAGCGGCTGCTCTCGGGTCTAGCATTGGGCTGGTATCAGCAGAGGACACTGCCACCCTCGCCTAAAAGAAATCCCCAAGTGCTGTGTGAGATCAAGTACTTCTGCTGCTTTGGGATTTGGGGGAAGTTACCGAAGAATAACTATTAAAGAGAGATCCAAACTTAATTTTTGTCCATAAGCCTTTTTATTTACAAATGCTTCCTACAAAGCCTCACCTCTTGAGCTCTGTCCTCTCTGAACAGAGAGTTACAGCCACCCTTCATACGCTGCTGGAACCAACATCCTGAATTCTCATTGAAAAATCTGAGTTTCTTTAACCAATTTGTGCCGGTTTTGTAACTCTAGATCACAGGCTGAGTGGGAGTAGGAGTCCAGTGTGATGGAGAAAGTTCACAGAGCCATTTAGTTGGTTCTAGTTGTAAGTTTTGTACCTATGTTTTTCCAGCTGTTACTTCATGTTGAAATCCAGCATATATTCTGTCTGGTTTGTGTACTAAGGGAGAACTCACTTGTGAAGAAATGAAGGCTTTGATACAGAAGCTCCTGCATTGCCTTCTCTGTGAAATCCTGGAATTGATCTCACTGGTAAAACAGCAGCAGAAAATTTATTTTAGGGAGGAGTTTCCATCATTGGAGTTAAACATTTGTAATTGGCTAAGTGCAAATCAGACCATTTTCCACTACTTAACCTTGTTTTGGTAGGTTAAGTGTGGTGTTTATTCTAGACCATTTTCTTTCCTTTTAACCGTGTTTTGGTAGTTTAAATGCAATGTTTAGTGAGATAGGCTGACTTCTAAGAAAAAAATAATTTCTAAAAAACACTGCTGTTCTTGGCAACCTATGTATCAGAATGTTAAGCAGAATAATTTCCCTTGGACTATTTATTTGGGTGGAGCTGTAATAGCCCTGAAGCCCCGGTTTAATCTTCGAGTACATGTTTTCAGTGCACAAGAATGTCCAGCTATTGGTTTCTATTCAAAACAGAAACCTGCAAGTTATCAGGTCTTTGCATTCAAAAATAGACGCTTAAAAAAAACCATACTAGTTTGAAACAGAGAAGGAAATGTTAACTTGAGTGGTAATTAAACTAGTGATGCTATCAAACTTGTCTTAGAGGAAAAAGCATTACAAGTAGTACTTCGGTGAACTCTTTGCTGTAGCATGAAAACTCTACCATGGATAAACACACAACTTCTGCCAATAATGCATTAAAATGCCATGAATGTGTATTATGCCAATTTGATAGTTTTTTAGGGAAAGGGACAAGTTTACTCCTATAATATTACTCAGTAGAGAAACAGTCATTTTGTTTACTTTCTTGGTGTTTTCATTTGAGTTGGAAATTAATTAGTAATGTGATAAGACAAGGAAAAAATGCCATCTTTGAAATGAAATTTGCATGTCAAAACATTACATCCAGCCAGATAAAATAGATTTTCCTCTCTCTCATTTAATTGTTGAATAAAATGCAATACTTCATCTTTTCTTTTTCTGCTTTACAATAATGTCCTTGACTTGTTTCAGTTTGTGTTGCATCAGAAAAAAACCCAAAACAACAAACGTATAGCCATGCAAAACTCAGTTTTAAAATCTGCTGCACTTTGTTAAAAATAAACCAAAACCGATGTCTAGTCTTTGTGGCGGAAAAATACTCCCTTTCTGAGGCTAACTCATTTGTAGCTTGGTAATTGTTAGAATGAGACAGCTGTTCTTACAGAACTTGTTATTCCCTTCCCTTCTGATGCCAGAAACCCTACCTGACCCCTACACTGAAAACTGCTTTGTAGCTTTCCACAAAAGCCTTGACCAGCGCAGTTCAGTAAATTCAGTATCCTTTCCCATAGAGCGTTTTACAGAAAGGCAGTAAAACGTCATTATTAGTATGAATTTAAAATTACTTTAATGAAGGTGCTAATTTAAACGGAACTTAGATTGTCATCTGAAAGTTTTTGACACGTTTTTGGCAATACTTTTTAAAAGACAATGGTTTCTGTGAGCCCTGTTAGTGACAAATATTATCAATCCTGTGACTCCCAAGCCTTGAAGGCTGTGGGTTATGTAACCATATTTCTGTTGGACAGAAGAATGGCCATAATGGGACCCTGTCTAAATTTGCGACTGTTCTAATCTCAGCAAAGTGCAGAGTTTGTGAACAATCTGCTTTTACGTACCAGACTTGGAAACGGTTGAAGTTCAAGGATTTTACAGTTGTGAAGCCGTTTTTTCAAGCTGACGTAAACTGGTCGTGCCAAGGAGAAGCCAACAGTTCAGAACAAGAGCAAACTATGTTTTACTTGCGGACTTTACAAACTGTGCAAGTAAAGCCACGAAGTTTACAGAAGTATCGCATTTATAAATGCTGGGAAAGCTGAATGTGTATGGCTGCTGTAAAGCTGCCCCTCCAAGATCTGTTGCCAATTCCACAGAAAAGCCACCAGCATTCGGAGGTGATTGTGTGTTGATAAAATCGCTGTGAGATGAGAAAAAGCATCTGAAGAAATGCCAGCTGAGTTTACTGTAACGATGAAGACAGTTTCACGAGAAGTCACACACTGCTTCGTGAAGTGCTCACTGCTATTCCAGCTACTACATCTGTATTGTTTACTAATGTTTACAGTGGAAGCTTTGCAAGCTGAAGAAGTTTTATTTTTCATAAATTCAACATTTTGAACTCATCCTAAGAAAATGATGGAGTTCTCACTGAGGCCTTACGATTTAAAAATAAGAAACACTTAAGTAGCTCAGAGAATTGCTTTTTTGAGATACTTAGGCACGTTGGTCCCACTGAAATAGGGTTTGCAAAATGTTTTCGCTGGGTACTCCTCTGGCTCCAGGGCCGGTTTTACAGGTCTTCACTGGCTAACTTTCCCTGTAAAACAGTGGGATTTTGGACTGTCCGCTGAAAATGGGACTGTTATTCCAACTTCACTTTCTGCTTTTTAAAGTGTTCCTTTTTGACAGATAGCTCTGAGCGTTGTATCACCTTTGAGCTATGGATTATAAAATAATGGTGAACTGTTTTTGAGAAGTGAGGGAAAAACACCACATAAATCCCATCATTGTTTCAGTATCCTCCCCAAACTCCCGTGTTCATCTGTGCTGAGCCTGAGAAATATGCAAGCTGAAACATCATTAAGACAAACAAACAAAAAGGCTAGGGGATGGTCTGATTGGCATAGGAAGAACTGGCTTCGTGACGGTGACACTGCTTTGGTTCCCCTGTACATCCCTCTGCAGACTGGAAACCTAATAATACTGGCTTGTAAAGGGACAAATAGAAGCATTTACTGGAGTGTTACTAGACTGCAATGCTTTAACAGTTTTCTTACAAAAAATATGTTCTTTTTTTTTTTGCTTCTCTTCTTTCAAATTCACGACTAAAAGTACTGTTGCTATGTTACTGTAGTGGTGTGTAGGCTGCTAAATAAATAGAGGGAGTTTAGACCATGCCAGAAATAGAAAGCCAGGTCAGAGGTGACATTTGGGACATGTTGAGAAAAAAGAGAATATATAATTATTTCTTTCCTTCCTATCATTCTCTTCAGTCTCATTAACCCCAGACTACTTAGAAGGAAATTGCAACAGAATTTCTGGACATGTGAGAGTACTAAAAATTGACACCTCTGGAGCTCTGCTAAGTCTTTTGGCTTTGTTTTTTGCAAGATCAGATTCGTAAGGGAAGCTGGTAAGATCGTGGCACCTCACAGCCTTGTAAATTAATAGCTGCTTCAAGGTATCGAAAGGCATGAGGAACTGTTGAAAATTTACTCTGCAAAGGTGTGCTTAGAGGTGAAAATCTGACAGAGGGAACAAGCTTTGAGAAAACCTGCTCCTGTGAAGCCAGAAACAGGAAATTTGAGTCCATTGTCCTTTTCGGAATAGTCTGGCAGGTCACCAAGGACCAGATATACACAAACATGCTTAGGCTCTTGTGCCACTAGTCCTAGGTACCTGGTTGCACCTTCAGCTGCCTGAGCACCTGTGTAAACCTGGCTTGTGAATGGGCAGGAGTGCCTCGTGTGTGCAGCAGCATCGTTTTTATCCCTCCTCTGCTGCCTGCGTATGCTCCTCGTGTACAGACCGTAGCACAACAAGCTCTCGTTTAAGCTCCAGCAGCTGATTCAGTAAATAGTGGGAACTGCAAGTCGCTAATGTGAAAACTAGAGCCCAGTCCTCCCTCCATCTGTGTCAGTCAGCGCAGAAGCAACCCTTATCCTAGGAATGAATACTGCAGCCTCGTTGCTTGCAGACCTTGGCCTCTGACTTCGTTTCCAAAATGTTATCGCAGGTGCTGGATGCTCTGGGCTGCGTTCGCCCAGCCACAAAGCTCCTCAGCCCCCTCCCAGCCCACTGCGGGCATCACTGCGGGCGTGCACAGCATCCCGCAGCTGTGGTCCTGCCTTGCCCTTGGCCCCGCTGCTCTCGCGGGAGCGTCGGCCCACAGTGGAGCAGCTGAGAGCTGTCAGACCTTCCCGCTAGCAGGAGGTGGGACACAGAAACGCGAACCAAGCTCGCTCGTGTGTGAGTTAATTTAGCAGATTTGTAATTAATCTGGAAGATCTTCTCTTTAAATAGATATGTTTACTCATAAACAGATTATTAATGTGACACAATATGCAGCATCTGATTTCTTTGTGAATTAGGGAAGAAGCCCACAGCCATAATTTAAAGCAGTTCAGTGCATGCAATCCCGTTAGAGGTTTCTTTGTGGTATTTTTGTAGTTCCACAAATGTGTTACTTTCCTACAAAGAAACCATGTAAATGTGCCCCCTACCCAAGAGACCTGAGGCATTCCAGAAAATCCCACATTTACCATAAAACTTATAGAGGAGAATTAAATTGGAGGGTACAACAAGAGCCAATGATTCTGTGTACAGTTATTCTTGTTCCTAAATTGCAGGGGTTTTTAAATTTTCTTTTTATTTGTTAACACTCATTGAACGGCAGGCTGGAATTTGAATGGATAGGAGTATTTCCTAACACGATGGATGAAAATAGCTGGTTTTGTAAGAAACTATTCTAATTTCAGCCACAAGCCAACCTCTAGTGTCTTTGACCTTGAGACATGTCCACCGAATGTCTGAGGTTCTGTGTCAGAAAATGAATGAGTAGTTCAGGATCCACCAGGGCTGTTTATTTACTTACATTAGGAGTTTGCTGCTGCGGTGATTGGAGACATTTCTTGTTTTGTAGCACAACCAGTATTCAGCCTCAGACTGAAGGAGAGGATGTGAGAGGCTTTCTCGTCCCCTGTGGAGTTCAAACCCTCGTTTGGGCTCTGTCAAATCCTTTACCCTTGCCAGAGACCGCATTTATCTTAGACCCTAAAGAGCAATTATTATGATTTATCTGTCTTCGGAGTGAATAAGATTTTACCAGGCATTTTCTACACAAAAATCTCCAGCTGGGAGAACTGCAACCTACAGCCTGTCCTTTCCAGGGCTTTGTTGCCCACGCTCAGCAAATTGCCCAGTTTTCACCATCAGCAGCAGCACTGCTAAGTGGAAAGGAGGATGAATTATACCTTCTGCAGTTCTGGTATGTTATCCTCCTTAAGGACCTATTTGTCTTTTATTATATTTCCAGGTCCTTTGTGCTTGAAATGATCTTCTAAACTTTATAAGTAAACTTGGTTTGCTGGCTGGGAAGTTAAAGCTGTTTACCCATTACCCATTCCAAGTGGGCTGCAAAGATGTTTGCCTGTGCTCTTTGTTGGGGCAAACAGCTGGATTGTTCTGACTGAATGAAATTATGTCGAAGCAGAAGATGGCAGACATGGCCAGGTTTCAGATATGCTGTAGTTAGCTATGTGAAGATTAAGTATCTTTACACGGCTGCTTTAAATCCGTAAGGACTCCCCTTGCCGTGGCACTTACCTTGTCGTGGGTTCAGAGATGCTGCAGTGAAACGTGCCATTCGGGAACAGGTGACACAGGTTTGGGAGTGAAGAGCCAGAGTGAGCTTGCGTGAAGTGGTAGCTGTGCAGTCCTTCCCAGAATACAGAGATGGAGAGGGATAGTCACAGAGATGCACCCCAGTGATATGTCTCAGGAACATTTCCAAGCAAATGATCTGCATGCAGTTTAGCAACCTGATCTATGCGAAGATTTCAGCATCAGCGGCCCTAATTCTCATCTGCTCAGAACTTACTGTGCACCCACAGGCAGGTTTCAGTTTGACTTGTTCCTCAGGTTTACTGGATTTGGAAATGGAACTGGGATCTCTATATGAGCATGTCGTTGTAGATTTTAGTTCAGAGGTTGGGGTTTTTTTGAGAAAGCAACTGTTTTATGTGCCATCTGTGGGTAGGTATAAAAGATAAGGAGCAGAGGAAAGCACTCAGATACGAGACCTTGTAGTACCAATGACCATAAGGCCTAGGATCATTTTGTTGCAGGGGAGCTGGTCACTTCTGACTTGCACCTACGATTGCTGTGGTCAAGGTAGCTGCTCTGAGTGGAAACACGGTCATGCAGAATCACTTCAGATCTAGTTCATGGTGCCAGTTTAGGGCAGGATCTTCATGGTTCCTTGCTAGGACTGACTAGAAAAGGCATATGACCCTACACAGCAACAGCAGCAAGTAAGTATGGTGATGTAGCACAACTGAGTCTGTACCATCAAGCAGGAAACATTTCCCTTCCAAAATAAAATACACTCATAATGAACAGAAAGGCCAATTGGCTTTGATAAGCTGCTGGAATTGGGCAGGTGTGCAGTCAAACCAGAAGGTTAGATCTGAAGCTTTCATTTGCAGTTACCAGTTTGCACAAATCTGGTTGGACTATCTCTTTGTCTTCTCTGAAAAGATTTCAGATATAAAGTACTTAGACTCATCAGAAAAAATTATCCTGAAATAGAAATGGCACCTCATGTTTTCTAGCAGTATAGGAGCTTTAGGAGAAACCAGAAGCCAAAAACATGCAGTCTCAAATTCTAACCCATTATTACCATATTTATGGGGATCGTTTAAATAACCTGAGCTGTTTCCCCTACATATTCCTTACTACTAACAACAGTACCTTATGACTGGTGATATCTCCTCTTGATTAAACACTGAACTTGAATATCAGAGTTTAGCTTCAGTCTTTTCTCTTTACCTTTTGTATCAATTGGCTGGGTGCAGATCAGGGTCAGAGCCATGGTCCTCAGCAACCAGAGAGTGAGGAGAGAAAAGCCAGGTAGGACAATTTTGCCTCTGGGTGGAAACTCCCAGACCTGCCCTTCTCGGAGCTCCTGGTAGCTCCAGTGTGACTGGAAGAGGTGGTAGGTGGTATGAGAACTGAAGACAATGAGTGAATAAGAACGTGTTAAAATGCACAGTTTCACTTTATTTCGTGTAACGTCGTTCACACAAAACTTCCCACTCAAAGAGATTATAGCCACATAGAATTATGATGAAAAACAAAAGCAGAGTTGCAGAGAAATTGGTAACTTCTTCAAAAGAATAAACTGTCACTGAAAAATCTCACTTTCTATTTGAGAGATAAAATCTATGCATGGGGTGGCCATTTTTGCTTTGCCTGGTGTGAGATTTGCATGACTCGCAGCTAGCAGCATGCTGAGGACCTGGAAACACGTAATACAAAAGCAGATGCTGGCTGCTGGCCTCCGGCTGGGGAATTCCCGTACCGTCTTTGAAACGATGATCCTGTTTGATGGGGCAACACACAGAGTGCAAGGCAACTGCATACGGTGTTTCTCCCCTAGGTGAGGTTATTAATCTGAAGGGTGAGAGAGTGTGAAGGCTGCTACACACCTAATATCGTAGCAGTCAGTCCCAGCTGGTGAGGATGGGTGGTGTAATGGATCAAGCAGGAGGAGAAAGTTTTCAAATGGGAGGGTGTAAAATTTGAAAGGCTGCACGTAGGAATGAAGTCGCAGTTCTAATTCGAGTATGCAGGCAGCTCAGCAGGTGGCTCAGCAGATGAGTTGCTATGCACTACAGTAAGTGTGAGAACATGAGAGTAGTGGCGAGGCTCCACGCAGAAACGTAGCCCTGCCCTGTGCATGCTGTGGGGTAACATCAGATGCCATGCTCCTTACCTCAACTGGGCCCTCGGTTCCCCATCACGGTGCTTTGTTGGCTTGCACACTGAGCTTTCCACAGCAGTATTTCGTATTGCTGTTCTGCATTACAGCAATTTCCTCCCCTGTGCTTTGCCTTCCCTCTCCAGACACAGCAAGAGCCATCCCCAGAAGTGTAGGTCCTTGCCAGTCACGATAACACCGACATTACATCGCTGCCTTCTCCTCCGGCCTTAGGCTGCAGCTCTCAGGCTGAGCTGGCGTGCCTCGTGGGGTGGAACACCTCCTGCTTCAGGACGTAGAGCGGCCTCACTGGGAGGTTTTGGGTTTATTTCCTACAATTCCAGTTCTTCCAGCAGTGAAGTCCAGTGGCCAGAGAGATTTCGTGTGCATCTTATGTAGCTTCCACTTTCCCTAATAACTGCAGGTCTTTGGGAATTTTAGGGAAAAACTTCAGAAAATCTCTAAAAATCCATTCTTTGCTTAAGAACTGACCAGTTTGCATCTGACTTTCTCCAGAGGATCTGTTTTGCTGCTTACTGTTTGTGAGACTTTTGGGCTCTGTTTGCAAATCATGATGTACTTATAGCTAGATCCTGGAATAACCATCTTTCCCACTAGTAGCTTAGAGTTGCCATTGCCGCCTCACAGTCACGTTGCGCTGCCGCTCAGCATAACGATGTTAGGAGTTTTGTTTTTTCCAGTGGTTGTCTAACAAACCTCAGTTAATCCAGAGCAATATAGTTACATGGGAAATGCCAATAATCCATGTTTTGTGATACAGCAAAAATCTATCTCGCTAACCAGTTTATGTGTAACTGATGACATTACTGCCACGAAGTTGTTTCAAGAAGCTCCATTTCCAGTGCAATCTGCAGGAAAATTACATAGGTGTATGATGATGCATGAATTCAAATCACTATAATTACGCTGATAAACATCTTCTCAGATGTTCTTGGGAAGAGTGACATCTTTCTCCTTAATCTTAAACCACTGCTGAAGCAATATAAACTAAACTGGGAACAATGTTCTTTTTTCCAGTTATCAGAGCGTTCCCATAGCATGTTTATGCCAGCAGATACACGGCAGCTCAGCTATGCTAGTAAAATGACACAAGCAGTGGTAATCCCTGCTTTCCCACCCACTATCCTGTCAGATTCCTTTTATTATCTTGCAGTCTTAAGAGCATAGTTCATTTTGGGTCTCCTTCACCCTTGGTATATTTACTTGAATTGCAAACAAAGAGATTGTTTAATCCCTCTTATTTTTGTTATGGTCCCCTGGAGCCAGCACTAAGACTGCCACACGCACTGAGCTGGTCCAAGGGTAGACTGTCATTTCCATCGTGGATTGGCCAGTCATTGGGACAACAGTAATTCTGTGAGCCCCCATTTAAGATTATTTGGACCAGGCGGTGGACCAGGATACCTGGTTGAGGATATTATACTATTGGACCTTTAAAGTGTGTTTAACAAGGAGAATGTTCTGATCTTCCATAATTAAACTCTATATGTACAGCAGCCAAACATCAACAAAAAACTCAGGTCTGTGTTCACTATTTGTAAGATAAAACTGTCTTGAGGTATCTCTCAGGATAAGGACTGTGACTCAAAGTGGAAGGTTTTATGTTAGTAAAGGAAAAATTAAACATTATCATCTGTCTTATTATAAAGAAGCAGAAGGGTGTTAAAAACTATGTTATGATGGCTCACATTTTTTCTACATAAATGAATTTTTTGGGCATTGTACATGGTACATGCTTACAGTAAAACAGTTAAGTAGGAAACAGTGAAATCCACTATGATTTTTACATAACTTTTTCTTTCATAACATACTTGTGCAATAGAAAAGTCAGAATGCAATTATCAAGCTATGTGTTTTCCATGCTTGAACATTAGTGGCCATCTGGAAAATTGCATGCTACCTATATTCAGTGAATTGACTAAGTGAGGAAGTCAGCTCCAAGGAAACTAAAATTAGTTCTATGTGCTCGGGTAAGTTGACTTTTGCCAGGAAGAAACATAAAGAGGACAGAAAAGCTCTTGTTTGCCACCATTCCTTCTTTGAGACGGCATCAGTGGGCACCGGGGTGCTAATGCTGCTCTCGGACCCAGTCCGCAGCCGCCTGGCTTGTGCAGGGTCTGTCCTCACATAGGAATGGTGGCAACAGGCCTGACGTGTTTCTGGTAAAGACACTGGAGGAGCCTCCAGAGCAGCAAAGAGAAATGGCCAAGTGCTGGAAAAAACCTTAGCCTTTTGTAGGAAGATCTCGTAGGCAGCAGTGACCACTTCTGACAAGGGCTCTGCCATTGCAGATACCCTTTCTGCCTGTAGCACTTATGATTGTAGCATAGCAATGTAATGGAAAAAATTTGTCAGAAACACCCAGTTATCACTCTGCTAGCGTAGGGTGTTGCCTCTTCTTTTCCCGGTAAAAATGCTGAGCCACAGACAGGTTCTGTTCTGGGAACGGGCTACGGGCACTCTCATTAGTCAGCAACTACCAGAGCCCCAGTGCAGGGAGTCAGCGTCTGCAAATGGGGATGGGGGCGACACGTCTAACTCCTGCTGATAATCTAGTTATTAAAAATTAATATTGAATTGATGAACATCTAACAAAAACCCTGTTCTGTCAGAATGGGACTCTTCTAACGCTCAGCTCATAAGGTCAGGGGTATAAGTGTGATAGCGCTGGGGACCTCTCAGCTGGGTGGAAAGAAGAGCTGAGCTATCCAGACAGTTACTGGCTACAGGAGGCCTTGGCAGCTTTGATGCTTGTTCTTTTGACACCCATGCCTGACTATGTTATATATTTGGCTTACTATTATTCCTGGATTTGCTCGGTTTTTTTGGTGAAAATGTCATTAATTACTAATTTAGTTCAGTGGAAGGAGTCCAACTGTGCATGCATAGTACATTTAATGGTTTCAATCCTTAGCTTGTAATTGCTCTTTCCTGAATATGATGCTGTTGGGAAAATTCTTCGTTTCACAATGTCAAGCCATTAATTAATCAAGGACCAAACCAGAAGCAGAGCACTGTGGAGAAGATTCTTAGGTATCAAAAGTCACTGACACTAAAGCTCTGTAGAAATGGTGCCTGGCTGCAGTTGGGGAACTTGCCTCCCAGTTACACATCCTGCTGGCTGCAAATGCAGTGCTGCTGGTTTTTCCCTGCGCAAAGATGAGGCACAGCCACCGAATGAGTCATGGATCTGCGCTCAGCTGCGTCTGACACATGGAACTCTGGAGCAGGACAGAGGCAGCAGCTTTGTGGTCTGGGAATGCAAGATGCACAAGAAAAAAAGAAAAAAAAGGGTCTTACTCTCAGTGCAGCCCAAGAGTTGAAGGTCTTTTTACAGACCTTGGGGTTTGCTGCTTTTGACTATATCCAGCCAGCCCCGCCTCTCCCGCATTCTTCCTTCTGCTGGTTTTCATGGCTAACCGTCAGCATCCATACAAGTGCTTCCCTCGCTTCCTTGAGTGGTTGTGACCTGTGCTAGCCCACAGAAAAGCAAAGTAGCCACAGGCTTAAGAAATGGCAAACAAACAGAAAGATCTCTCGTTGCTCGTTCTCTCCCTTGAACTGCAGCTTCTTTAATCACACATTGCAGAGTGGATTGTGGAGCGCATTTGTTTTGCCTGTGAGTAGGGCTGTGGTCCTGGAGCTCTGGAGGAGCAGAGCTGCTTCTCTCAGAAGCTGTTCCTAATACAGAGCACGTGACATCTATCACATAATGCCACGACAAAGCGGTGTTCCTAACACAGAGCTGAAGCAATTTGTGAAGTGAAATGGATCATAGGTATTTGTCAAGTTTATGGATTTAAACGGGGATTAGAAAGTATGTGTAGCAACAGTCTGTTTCTAAAGACATTGATTCTTTACTGCAAAAGTGAAAATATCCTGAAAAACAATATAACAAAGAGTACAGTATCTCTGGCTCTGCAAAAATACAAAAATTTCTCATTGGATGCAAGAAGTGGTATGGGAAAGGGGCATGGGATTATTTTAGTGCTTCATTCATCACTGGTTATTTCGGTTGTATGTTATGGGTCTGATTCTGCACCTGGTTCTGAGAATCTTGAGTTCCCCTTTTAGCTGTCAAATAGGAATGAACACAGAATCAGCCATGGAGGAGTCTTGGATTAAACAAACACAAAGTCCTAATCCAGCTCTCTTTCAAGGCAACTGGATTATTCTGCCTGATTTTACTGAGAATTGAAATAAACTATAATGGAGAGTCAGGTTACAGGAGCAAAATTAGCATTCAAAGAGATGCACAAAGATGTCCTATGGCATATTTAAAATACCAGCAGGATAGTCTTCTACTGGATTTGTTGACAGATGAGTACCCAAATATCCCCAAATTTCTAGAGAGGCTTAAAACTCTGTCTTCATTTTTTTTTAATAAATCATCGTGTAAATTATTTATATTGTAGCTTCATGACAGTAGCAGTGTAATAAAGTTAGTAAGCACTGTAATTGTCAACTTTTGTTAAGTAATAAGAAAGTCACGGAATAAAATATGAACATATGTGATGGGTTTAAAAAAATGAATTCAAACAATCAGTAAGACCAGACGCTCTGTAAATGCCAAATTATTGTTGCAGAAGTATTCTTTTTATCTATGGGTCATGATTTCCAAGAAACGAGTGAAAAATGTAAACACTTCCAAGCATTTGTCCCTTCGGGCACAGGGTGTATTAAACAACAACAACAAAAAATACTTTGTGGACAGAAAAGAATTGTTGGCCAGGGCATTTTAGACAGAAGGCAAGAACACCTAACTCGGTGAACAAGCAAGAAGAAAAAACTTGCAACTGGTTTTAGCACCTGATTCATGGAAGTTCTCCATGCACCTGAGTTTTCAGATGAAGTCTCCCTGAAGTTTAAAGAAACAATCTGGAAACCGGTTTGCTGTAGTAGAATTCAAAGCAGGAGGTGGTTGTGGTAATTACTGGCAAGCAAATAGTAAATACTCTCAGAGGTGAAAACCACAGAGCTGGAAATCATTCTTCTGCTAAGATGGGGCAGATTCTGTGCTTGATTATACTGCATGAATAAATTATTGGAAGACACATTTCAAGCTCTTTTTTCAGAAGTGGAAAAAATAATTTAAATTTTTACTTTTGCAAGGCAGGGCAGAAATATGCAGAAGAGCATGGCATGATTAGTTTGCTGCATTATTGGTTTAGAGGTGCCCTTTTGAGTAGTACAGGTACAAATATCCCATTGCTCCCAGGCTAGATTGAAAGATTTGTAAGACTGTGTAAGTTATTTAAGCATCTAAATCCATTTTGTTTCCTGCATCAGCTCTTTGATGTTGGTTTGATCCCACAATAAAAAGTTAATTGGTATTTCAAAGATAGGCTGCAAATCCGTGCTGATAGGGTGAAAGAAAATCGGCAGCACCCAGTCTTTTGTTGATAGGAACATTAAACAATGGCATTAGGACTGTTTAATCTAAAACAAGAAGCACGTTGAACGACATAAAAATCAGTAAGGCTGCTTTTTCTTTAATATCTCCTGGAACCCAGCTGAGTAAATATTGTGACTTTTGGAGCTGCTGCCTGGTAATATCAGTGTTTCGTGTTTCACCTCAAGTCTTCGTCTGTCCCACTTCTGCTCTGATTGCGCACAAAAATAGCTATGGCAGTGCCATAGAAAGGATCAAAGAGCAAAATTCTTCAAGTTGTACCTGGTATAGACCAAGACCATCAGAAACCACAAATTTCAGGCAGCGTTGAGTGCAAAACCATAGAGTGGCCAAGGCTTTTCTGTCTGTTGCAATCCTTGAAATTTCCCCAGCAAAATGCAGTTTGCTGGGAAGGAGTCAGGTTGTAAAAATCTTACTTGCCTTCTTTGGAAGCTTTGTCAGTTTTCCTCTACATTTTACAGTCAACCCATCAGCTCCCTGGAAAGACCTGTTTTCAGCATACTTCCATAGTTTGGGACATTACATTGTATCGCTTATCTTTGTCATGCACAGTACGCATGGTTTTCTTATGTGTCTGATTATTCTTGTAACCTGCTGAAATCAGAAAAGGAATTTTTCCCCTTGCTTCACTAAGGCCAGGATGCCATTCATCACCTTCCAGTGTGATACTGTTTTCTCCCTCTACAGTCTTCCCTCTTAATCAGAGTCTTCGGGAACAGAAGAGGCACTTCCCTTGGCATACCCCTGGGAGACAGCTCCTGGTATTTTGCAATGACTTCCAACACAAAGATGAAGACAGCACCACTATAGGAGTCTTCCTGGGCATTGTAAACTATTAAAAAAATATTTTCTACTTAGGGAAGGCTTTTCTATCTGCAGAAGGATTAGATCATTAAACCTTCTCACAAGTTCACCTGTATGCTTGTCTTTTACCATCTCTCAGCCTGTCTTTTAAAAGCCTCTTAAAAACATCAGCACCACATCAATGTCCTCTGAACGGCCTGCATCTATGCTACAGCCACACTTACTCCTTGGCTGAAAAATGGCCATAACCTTCTGTGTTAGAATCCACTTACTTCTGGGTGATTTAGCAACATGTGCTTTTGTAACACAAATCTTTGTCCTGACCAGGGGGTATTTTACCTCCCAGTTGGCTTCATTTGAATCTAGTAGTTAGATTTAGTGTTTTAGTGACCGCATCAGCAACACACAACCTGGCTGGGTTACTGACAGCGACATGCATGTTACTTCTTACACTGCATCCGAACGAGTCACATTTACAAACTGCTGCTCTGAAAAACATGATAAGAAAGAGTCATGAGCGAAGGAGAAGAGTAGGAGTAATTCTGCATTCAGATCTAAATTTGTGTCAAGTGTGGGATGAAGTTTAAAATAAGAAAAGGTAATAGTTGGGGTTCTGTTGTTTCTTTCCACCTCTTTGAAAAGTCATTTTTGATCATACTCTTTACCTCTTCAAAAATGTAAATTCAAGTGATGGACCTTTGCTAAAGTGTTTCATGAGTTAAAATTAACCTTGAAAGTTAGCAGGAGGTGTTACTTGCTCTGCCTTTATTTCTACCCTGTTTTTCGGTGTCTGACCAGAAATGGGTAGCATGCAAATGTCTCTTTGTGGTTTAAACAAATAAGCCATGAAGTCTAAAAAAAGGAAAGCAGTTACTGCTTTCTGTGTACAACCACTGCTTTCAGATGCCTCTTTTGTGTCTGGTAGTGCCTGTGAATATGGCTCCATTTTTACTCAAAAATATTCTGTGTTGTTGGGGGTAGGAGGGGTCAGAGGAAGGGATTTTACTAGTTTGGTTTTCTTCTTGAAAGTGACTCCCTCAGTATCCCTCCCCTGGAAAGCAGCAAGGACCTGGGGAATGGCACGAGGACGAACCTTGTCTTTCCCTACAGAACGCAAAAGATTTGTTATTCAAAATGTCAGCTAAGGCACAGCAGAAAGCTGTCAAGGTTTCAAACGCAGTGCCCATCCCTGAATTTCCCGGCCAATGCCTGTGGTTTCACAGATGTCCTTCCCACTCCCTGTTCTCTGCACTGTTGCTGTGTGCAACACTGAGACAACAAGGGCAACACCTTAAAAGAAGATCTCTCTTCTTATTCAGGGCCACCCTTTTGGGGTACCATGTGCAAGAATTACCTCAGCCTTCGCAGGACAGAGCTCAAGTTTGTAGACAGCACTTTGCATTGGTATGTCTTAATGAAAGCCAGAAGAAAGCAATAACTTCATTATTTTTTTCCTTTTCCTCTTTAATGTATTAGCTTATTTTTGTCAGCTTTGAGCTTTTGGATTTAGTTTAGCTTCGATGGTTTTCAGTTAAGATGAGGCACACGGCTTTAGCGAACTGTGTGCTCTCACCAAGTTAGCTTTGCAGCTTCTGTTAGACATTTTCTTGGTCTTTGCTCTGCTGGAAGGTTTGATGCTTCCAGAATGGTGTTTTTATCTCATGGTTTATTAGTGAATCATAAAGGTCTTGACCCACTGTATTGTGATTACATTTACAGATGATAGATACTTCATGGCCCTCTAGTTTAGCAAAATTGGTTTTAGAGAGAACAAATAAAATAGAAACACAAATGAACGATCTGTGACCATTCTCTTTGTTTAAAATATGTGTTATACTCTATATGCAGAGTTGTTAGGCATTCTTTGCACTTTTACAGGTCTCCAGAGACTGGGGCGGACATTTACATAATGAAGACTTAAGCATTTAATGTTCAAGCCGCTTTGTTCTTCATTTGTGATTAATCTGGTTTCTTACATTGTGCTTCAGCCCTAGGTTTATGTACTTGGAAAGTGTTTGGTTACTGAGCTGCCTTTATCAGACTGCAAAAAATCAGAATATGTGGTAAATTTTGACTCTTTTTAGAGAGGGAGGAGAGTTGAAGAAACCCATTGTGCTGAAACAGCAACACAGTGCAAAGTCTTGCATAAGCAAATGTATTTTGGTTGAAAATAAAAGGTAAAGTTCTTGAGACACAAGGTAATTAATTTGACTGCATTCCAACTTCTTCTAGAAGAGCCTACCCCTTCCAGCTTGAAGTTTCTAATTAGTGACACAGCTGATAGTGAACTGACCACTGCTGCAGGCTTAGGAAGACTGGAAGTGTACAGGCTGTCTAGAGCTTGAACAATATCTTTCACACAACTTAAGAAAATAAGAGTAAGAAACCCTGCAAAGAGCTCTCTGAAACATATGGATTAGTAATATACAAAAGAAGAAAGATCAGTTCACAACATTCATACAATTCCTTAGCCTCAAGCGGATTTCCGAAGCGGGGCTGATGATATGCCGGTTGGGTGCTGCCTGTTATTCAAGGGAGCTGTGCAGAACCCACCCCTCAGCTACCATCTGCCATGGAAGGGGAGCGTCTAACAGCATCTGCGCTGATCTTGTCTGGCTGAGCATCTTCTAGGTAGCTGGGAAATGTACTGCTTTGTTGTCCAGACTTAAATTCCTTTTCATAACTATAGGTAAAAAATAAGTGTGTGATTCAGAGTTTGGCTTCAGCTGACCCACGGGTCGAGCTGCTGTTGTTTGTTGTTGTAATTTCTATAGTTACACTGGAAGCACTCTGGGCATTTAGGTATTTTGACTGCCGAAAACCAGAAATAACTAGTTGGAATAAAAGTGTTAATAGTCTGATGGCTGTGTGTGAGTCATAGCCGCAGTGGCCTTTGAGACAAAGGAGAGATTGCTCTGAGTACAGCACTGGAGAAAGCCCTTCCTCTGTGCAGCCTTATGCACTCGTTGCAGGTCAGATTTAAACTTCTTTACTCAGAGCATAAACAGCTCTGCTACTTGTATAGTCCAAGCTGCCATACCCCAAGATCCCTGTGTCACAGAATCATGGAATGATAGAATCATTTAGATTGGAAAAGACCTTTAAGATCATTGAGTTGAACCGTTAACCTAACACTGTCCATCAGTGTCCATCAGTGCCAAGTCCATCACTGAACCGTGCCCCCAAGTGCCACATCTACGTGTCTTTTAAACCCCTCCATGGATGGTGACTCAACCACTTCCACAGAAATACGTAAGGCTTACGTATTGCAAGGCTTACAGAAGCAAACCCTGCCTCGCGCTCACTGCTGAACCCCAAGGAAACTTCTTCCCAGGCAGCTCCTGGACAGGGAGAGGTTAATCGTGCCTGCTGGTTTTGCATGGCCCACTTGCAAATCAGAATTAGTGGGCATCCAACGTTCAATACCCAAGAAGATTTCCACATACCTCTCATGCAAACATATGTATGGTGTTTACTTGCCGTTCCATGGTGCATGGCTTTTGCATTAGAAGAGGAAGTGTCCTCTCAGTTTCATCCTATACCTAATGTGTATGTTTCAAACGTATCATTTTTTCAGAAAGAAAACTTTCACTGTCTTTGAAGTGAGAAGATGGCTAAACAGGAGCACATCACTTAGTTCAAGTCAAGATTCTCACTTCATCTTGCCAGGCACTGCTCAGACTTTGGACAATGAAAACGGCAGGGAAAACTTGGCCTATAGCCCCAAAAAACGCGAGCTCAATTCCTTAAAGTATTTTAGTTTAAATGAGGTCAAAGACTATTCCTGAGCTTGCTGTGAAGCTTGTGCTCAAATACCTTCTGGAACTGGGATCTAAACTTGGAGGGCAAATGATGTTATTATAAATGATTTGGCTTTTTTTGCTACCCTTGGGAAACAGCCTGCACCAGGAGGCTCTGTCAGGTTGAATTTTGGAGGTTAAATGCTGCACTTACCCTATCGGACTTGAGAGATGGGGTCTTTTCTAATTGTGCTAGCCATGTTGAAGTCTCAGGATCAAAGTGCTCTAGGGTGTTTGTTTGTTTGTTTGCTCTGTGCTCAAACAGCCCTTATCTCACATCACTTTTTGTGGGATTCAGTTAGCAAAACCAGCGACTGTGAACTTCACGCTTCTGCTTACAGCTCCTGCCACAATCATTACTCTGTAGGCAGAGCAGATCGTGTTGAGTTTCGTTGTCAGTGTGAAGATACAGTACCAGGGGCCGTGGCATTACAGCGGCACAGCTTCCTGCTCTGTGGGCAAGCCTGGAACTAGGTCAAACGACAAAAGCAAGTAATTGTTGAAGTATTAGAAGATGTGTATCTTCAGGAGTAGGGTAGAGGGCTCTCAGCTGTATAGCCAACCTGCAGACCGTCTTTTGCAAAGACTTCCAGGAACTTCATGAGAACACACATAGAAATTGAAGATAATCTGACTTTTTTGCTGACATGAAATTTGTTGGTGACCGTGAGAGAGCATCTCCATGCAGAAGGACCGCACAGTGCCGTGGTGTGGGATGCCTGTCTGGATTTGTGTCACAGTGCAGCATGTCTATCTGGGTTTGTGTCAGAGGGCCAAGATCTCTGGAGGGAAAAACAAATAAACCCTGGGATGCTTCGTGATGAGGAGCAAAACCGCGCAGAAAAGGAGCTAAGTCTGAAGCAAGTCTGAGTAACATGCTCTCTCTTCTGGGGCTTTGTTCTTCTGGTATAGTAGAGAAACAGCCTGAGTCTACACAGACCTGAGCTGCACTGTTTTGCATCTTTTTTGATGTTGTTTATTTGGGGGGGGTTAATTTTGAGTTTGGTATGGTGAGACTGCTCTCACACCTACACACTGAATTGTGTTATACCTAGAGAGACACCCTCATCGTGGCCTACTTTACACTTGCTCACTGAAGTGTGAACTATTACATACATACTGTGACCTGGTCTTTTTGATAATAAAGTGATACCAGGAATATTTGCATATTTGTTCTTAAATGCAATTCTAGATGTGTCTGAATTGTGACTGTAGTCACCAGCTCAGAGTCTGCTGACAGGGAGAGCAGGGGGGCAAAACCCACGCGTATGAGAAGCTGAAAAGAATCTGTTTACATGCATTATTCCCACGGTCCTTGTGAAGATGTATGATGGCTTCTTACTGTACAGCAAGCAGAATTATCGAGTCAAATTGTTGGAATTAACGTGTGGTGAGAAAGACTAATTACTCAGCCCTCGGATACCTTTTAAACAGTGGGTGAACAGATGCCCCATGCTGTGACGGTCCGTCACTGGTTTTTTGACGTATGTGATGGAGGGTAGAAAAAGACCATTGCATGCAACACCACTGATCACAGGCTACAAGTTTTTTCAGTCTGGCAGTACTAGTAGTTTTATTTTTAATTTCAACGGCTCCTCTCATGATACTTCCCCAAACTAGTCCAATCACCTGTCGGAAGTTTTCCTGCATAGAGCAGTAATTCACCTAGAGCAGTGATATCACTTATTTTTATAATAATTTAAATGAGAAGGTAGAAATCTGTGAATTAAATTGTAATTTCTTAATCTGATTTTTTTCCACAGGTACCTTTTAGTTTATTTCCTTGAAATACACTTTCTTTAGCTGCTGTGCAATGATTTTACAACTAAATGGAGTTTTTAGAGTAAATGTGGCACTTATTTTTGCTAAAAGGGATGGTCTATATCCGTTCATAGATATCTAGGAATTTGTGTAGCTTAATATAATATTACTCATGTTATTTATGTTATAATTTTTATACTAAAGAGGTACCATTGTGGATAGCTTGCTTTCCCCCAGCAGGGATTATTTTATGTGATTTGAAACAAGCTGTATTTGAATGGAATTGGAATAGAGTAAAAATGCACAAAAGCATTTAAAAACTTTTTAAAAGGCTTTAAAATTAATTCATTATGTGAAATTACCTACAAATAAGCTAGGTGAGTTTTTTCTGTGTTAAATTTTTCACCCTGTTTTGATTTCAGTTCTTTTTTTTTTTGTAAAAACATATTCAGATACAAAATTCCAGCTTCTTTGACACTACCTATTTAGAAAGCAGCATGTGAGATAACATAGGAGTCAGAACTTTAATGCAAACTGATAAACTGCATAGCCTGGTACTGCTTCCTTCTGCTGTTCAAGAGAACTGCTGTGCGCTAAAGCTCAAAGGCATGATGTTACCCTTCTTACCATATTATACAATTATATTATAAATTATTTAAGCTGATACGTATCAATAGCACACCTGAATTCAGGCCTGGATACGGCCTGAGTATTCCCCAGTGCCGGGGGGTCCCCAGCTGGCACTGCTTGGAGTTTGTTGGCCAGAAGAGTACAAAATTACCTTTTTCAGCCAAGGATCCTGCCCACCAGGTGATATATGTTTAAAGGAATATCAGTAAAAGGCTAAGTTCATTCCTACTCCAAATTTTAAGAAAGGAGAGTCAGAAGCAGGCAGTCTGCGGGTGAGTCGCACAGGAGAACACTAGCACACATCACTTGGACATAGTAATTTTGCCTACTGGTGAGTAAAATACAAGAAGCAACTAAAAGCTTGCTTTGAAAAGCCTTTCTTTGACATACATGCTTGCTTAATTCTTTGGGATCTCCCAACAGATCTGCCGAACGACAAGAGACCGTCTAGGTTAGGTCCTGCCTTGCCTCCACCCTCAGTTTCACTGTGTGTCAGAGCTGGTGTGTGGAAGGACAGTGATGGCAGCTTGAGTGCTGAATAGTCACGTAAAAGCTTTATCTAGGGCTTAAGATGGAGCATGCCCTGGTTGCACAGGCTGGCTCTTATTTAGCTGGGAGCAACTGGAGCTCTTGCAAGTGCTATTACAGATTCCAGTGCACTAGTTGTGATTGTGAACTCCTTGGATCAAACTCCATCATTTTAGGGTTTAATATTTTTGCCTAGTGCAACAGGGTCAGGGATGAAGGCCATCAAGGAGTATTACAATACCATGTCTGCATCTAGCCCTTTTTTGGATTCCCAGGGATGCATGGGTTTGTCAGACTGTAGGTTTTAGTTTCTTTCATGGTCGGGAAGAGAGCAGCCCAGTGCCTTTCCCCTGGTGTCCCCCTACCCCAGCCAGTGCCAGAGCTGTCAGCCTAGTAAAGGTGATGAGGCTCCTCCTCCTCCTCAGCCAAACAGTTGTGTTGAAAAATCTGACCAGGCAACGTCACTTTTAAAGGCTGCTAAAAGTCGGTTAAAGATGTAATGAAAAAGATGCAGAATACTGTTAAAGATGCAGGGAAAGCAGAGCAGTCCTCCCTCACCTCGGCCTCGGCATCTGCCCAGGATCACTGACTGCCCTGGCTGCGTTCAGAGGCAGAGGAAGGCTGGAGGAGGAGGGGGAAGCTTGCACAACTATTACTTGCTCTCATCATCCCAAAGGATCAATTTTCAGACCATTACCTACTTTCCCACACTTGCAGACACGCGTACTTCACTGATCTGGAGAGGCTTTGTAAGTCAGCATCTGAGGCATAACTATCAATATGCAGACGCCGTTCACTTTAGGGGTTGTTAGTGGTTCTCTGGTAATGGCTAATGCCGAAACCCAGAAGCAGCCCAGGCCCGGCTGTCCTACTGCAAACAATGTACGGTGCTATCAGCTTATTTTTCTCTAAGGCACATGTGGTGTCTTTGGGATCTTTTAAATCTGTCTTCGGCTTAGTCACAGTACAGAGGCTTTCTCCGTTCCTAAGCCAGCCCGACAGACACAGCTATCTAGCAAGCCAGACTAGCCCTCTCCAGCACAATCGCAGGAAGTTATTCCAAGCCTCAGACAAATCCCATTTCTATCTCTGGAAGAGTAAAAGGTCAAAAAACACCAGGCTGTAGCTCTGCCAGCAATAGCAGCCCTTGCCGTCGCCGCGCCACAGTGGGGCTGAGCGGAGGGGAGCACGAGCCCGGTGCGTCCCACCACGGCTCTGCCCTCCTGCCAGGCCTGGTGGCTCCTGCCCACACATGTGCAGGAGGAGGTGGAGGTGCGTGGGACTCCAAAAGGGCTTCACAGGCTGCATTGGTCCATGAGAAACCCCGGGAGAGGGAAGGACGAAAGCCTAACTGCCAGGTTACCAAAGCAGACTTTCTCTGGGAGTCAGCAGAGCCCACTTATCCCGCCTACCATATTACTGTTGGCATCCAGCCACATCCCCATCCTCTCCCAGCAACAGGCAGCTTAATTAGCACAAGTCCTGATTAGCTCTTGCCCTCTGCTTTCAGTGTACTAGCAAAACAAGAGGTTTCTAGGGCTCTCTGCGATTCTTTAGCAGCAGCCAGGTGCTCCAGAGCCTTCTCTCCGACTGCCCTGACTTGGCCATGCCTGCCACGCAGTGCTTTGGACACTTTGCTGTTGCAGTGGCTGCTCTTGCAATCCAAGCAGGGATGTGAGGCATAGTGTTTCATCATTCCTCACTCTCCTCGTAGGATTTCAGTAACAGCCTCTTCCCTCCTGTTGCTTTGCTGGCTTTTCTGCTTGGCGTTAGCAAAGAAGATACCTCATAACAATGCATACAATGGCCAGCCCACGGCCTGATGATTCAGAGCGCGATGGGGCTACTCCACCCATAGCAAAAACTTGGGTGTGATTTTGAGAAACCCTTGCCTGGGTTGCTGGGAGGACTGCGGTGCCGGCTGTGCCTCCCTCGTCCCAGGGCAGGGCTTTGCCATCAGCGCTCTGCAGGTCGTGCTGATGTGAACTGCTGGGGATGGAGCTGCTCCTCGCTGAGGTTGTTGCCACTGAGCTGGAGAGCCCAGTCCTTTCTCTGCATGATCCCCACAGTTTGTTTTTCAGTTGTCCTTTTTCCTTCAGCTTTCCTGCTCCTCCCATTCCTGTTCTTCCAATTTTCTTGCCCGTTTGGGGCTCCCGTACTCTCCCTTTGCAGCTCTCAGTTTAACTCTCCCTTTGAAAACACTTCTTATTGCTCTACTTTTGCTTTGCTCCTAGAGCATAAACACTCTTGAGATGACCCCTGTTTAATCACAGTCCTCATCTCTTCTCCCATTGCTACCTGCAAGCACCAGCAGGCCCGTGATACCCACGTGCTGTCGCTCCTAAATTAACCAGGCAGGAGTCTAAATGGCAGAACCAGGGGGCAAAACATTGCCTGCCGACACAGAAGTGGTTTTGAGACTCATTAAAAACGACACCTGCCGTGACCTGTAGCTCCTGTGTGCATGAGCAAAGCCACAGAGAACAGCACTGAAAACCGATGGTGGCTAAGGCTTGCGCTGGTGCCGACCCAGCTGTGAGCTGTGCTGTCCCCGCTGGCGTGGCACACCGTCACCTGCTGCCACCCAGGCACCTTGTTTGGCCTGGAAATGGGGTTCAGTCTCTTGCCAAACATCCTCGCAGCTCTGCTCCCCACCAGCGCCAGACAGCTTACCCTCCTCCGGGATACCGTGTTCTGCACAACAAGGGCTGAACTGACCTGCACGGCTCCTGAACACTTCAAGGGAGGGCAGCAACAGGGAAAGTCTTGTTTGTTTTTCTCTAATAGACTGCATGCTGTGGGTTCAGCCCAGAGCCAAGGATGTTTCATTCCGTTTCTTTGTTGTAAATCTGTCTGTCTCCACACCCTCCCTAAGACAAATGCTCTGAGCAGTGTTTTTGTTGCCAGTGCGAAGGCACTGACTGTCAAGGATCTGCACTCTTTGAAGCAAGCTGAAAGCAAATTGTTGGACACAAACCTTCAGTTATCTAACCGGTCTGCGTCTGGGGCATCGCTGGTGGGAGGAGGAGGAGGAGAATTCAGCCTTGGCGGGGATGGGAGTGCACTGCCCTTCACACAGACAGGAGAGCCCCATGGATTAACTCTGATTGTGCATTCAGCTGGTCAGGAAACGGTTATATCTGTGGAGGATTTGGAGTTTTTATGTGTCTACTTTGTGGTTTGAGCAGATTTCAGTGTAGAAGGCTGTCTTGGCATTTCTGCTATTAGTTTCTCCGTCTTCATGGATCTCTCCCATGGGATTAGAAGCAATAAAACACACTTAAAAACCGAAAATGAGGTTATATGATTGCAAAAATCAGCGGAGGAACTCCAAGCCAGCCTGAATTTCACTTCAGCTCCTGTTTTGCAGTTCAGGTTGACAGTGTCACGTTAGCATCTGCAGCAGCCACGCTTACATTCGCTTCCTTCTAAAGCATATGCAAGCACTGCAGACGCTGCAGAGGACCGTACACTTTCGGTTTGGAAGATTTGTGAAATTTGAGCTGGGTGAGGTATGGTTTTATGACGAATTGACAAACTCTTCCAGTCAGAGGAAAGCAGAACGCAGACTTCGTGGTTGTTACTAAGGTCAAGAGAGGGCTTTTCACTCCAGCGCAGCGCATGGCCTCGCCGGCTGGTTGGGACTGCGTCATCCCGGGGAGCCCTGTAGTCTCACCAGGGCTATGGGCCAGATGTGCTTCAGGTGCCCCAGATGTGCTTCAGATGCTCTCCCCGTTTCAGGGCACGGGAGGAGCAAATGTACAGGTATTTACACCAGGACAGCAGGCGCGCAGGTGGCCGTTGCACAGAGCTGGTGGCACCGACCTGCCGTGACGGGCTAAGAGGGGCTGCCCAAAGTGCAGGGGGCTATGAAGGCATCGCCACTCACAGGCACTCAGGTGAGGCAGGTTAATGGGGAGGAAAGGGGATGGCCAGGGAGCTACCAGGGCTCTTCATATTCCCCACTTTCTTGCAGCCTTGACGTAGAAGAGGGCGGTCGGGTGGAGGCGTGACAGACCCTGCCAGCCTCATGCTTGCAGGACACAGCAGCCTGGGTCCGAAGGATCTTCCATTTCTCTAGCTGCAGATGCTGGGAGGGCACGGGGAGGCACCTCTCCCTGCAGCAGCATCCCTTTTACCTCTGGGGAGCACCAATGCCATGTGTTTCTCCAATGCCCATTTATTCAGCGCCCGCAGCAGAGGTGGTGGGACATCCCCACACAGCAGCAGTCCAGTTTCGACGCCTTCTCCTCCTCCCTGGTCCTCTCCCTTGCCGCCTTCGCGGAGCCCTGGTGTTCCCGCCTGGAGCAGGACGTGCAGCCGGCAGCGCGCACGCAGAAAATGATGCAGTCACACTGTATCCATGTCCTTGCTGCTCCTTGGTGACCTCATTTTGTGGGTGTAGCTCAGAGTGCAGAAACCACAAAAAAAGGGGATAGGGAAGGGAGGAGAAGAGATAGAGAAGAAGCTGCAGAAAAGCAGAAATAAACACTGTAGTTTTGAAAATAACTGTGGAAAAACCCAGCTGGCTCATTATCCTCACTTTTGTAACAGTAACACTGATCCTATTTCACCATTCCACAAGCACATACTCTTCTGGTAGTTTTACAGTTTTGAAAATATTAAGGTCCGGATAAGCTGCACAGCACCGCTGCCTTCAACTGCGTTTACCAGTTTACATTTGCTAAGAATCTGGCTTTTGGGGTTTCATAGATTAGTGTTATGACAGGTTGAAAAATGATAGAAAGGGAGCTATTACCCTTCTCCCACATTGCTCATATTTAAGATATTGCTGAGCACATTAATTGCACATTGTTGCCAATAGATCAAGCTGAACTTTCATTTCTGAAATCTGTTTTTACTCCCAAACTGTTCCACTATTTGTGGAGTTTGGCAGAGAGTTTTACTCCCGCTGTACTCAAAAAAATCTGCATTACAAAATACTGACAACTGGCCGAACGTAACCCCAAAGAGAAGGCACCTGCTCAGGAAAGCCGGCTCATCCTTTTGCAAGCTGCAGCTTCACAGAGGAACCAGCACATTTTGGCCGTGCCTGATGAGCCAGACAGCTTGCCAGGACAGGCTTGCCAGCTCCCTCCAGCCCGGGCTGCTCTGGGGCAGGCCAGCCTACTCAAGTCTGTCATGACGCCGATATCACAGAAGTGTCATCATGCCATGAGCCACCCCACAGCAACGAACTGCTCTGGGTGTGAAACCTGTGGGGTTCTGCAGAAATGAGAGCTTTTTTTCTCTCTTTCTCTCTGTCTCAGCTGGGAAGCCCCCATTGCCCTCCCCGGCACCCAGCAGCCTTCCCAGGATTTCATGTGGGGGAGACCTGGCCCTTCCCGGCACGGCAGGACCGCATCCGGCTGGTGGGGAGCAGCCCTGCTCCTGCCCTTCTCTTTACCCATGGCTGGCGTGGGGAGGTTCAGACCCTCGCACCTCGTGCAGCGGGCAGGCAGAGGCGGATGCACAGCCAGGCAGGGCAATGCAGTGCATCGCACCTCATCCTTTTAGTGCCACGTTGAACTCGGGCTTTCTACACCACGGAGACAGCAGGACACTGCCCAGTACTAGGCTGGGCACGTTCCTGGGTGACGCTGATCTGCTGCTCAGAGGCCAGCTGGTAGGAAACTGGCTTGGGGCATCCTGAACTTGCTGTAGGGGTTCTGCACTGCTGTGGGCACCTAAAACTCAGGCCATGCAGGCAGAGCTGGTGTTTGGCAAGTCTGGGAGATTTCCTAGGAAATAAATCGTGATACGTAGTTGTTTTTAACGCTGCTGTGATCAGAGTGCAAGCCTGTAAATATGAAGCGATACCAGAATTCAGAGTGTTAAGGATGAAGTGTGCAATGTGCCAAATCTAATTGTTTTCCTTTTGCAGCCTGTTATATTCAGATGTTGAGGAAATGATTTAATATTTCTGAACATGTTGTGATTTCATCGTTTGGTGCAGCAAGGGAAGTTTGAGAAGTCATGCAAATGAAGATAAACATTAAAAATGCTGTTAGTACTTTATTTGCCACGATGATTTTCCTCCGTAGCAGTGCTGTAGAGGGTATGACAGCCCAGGGCACGTAGACGTCTTCACATCAAGACAGAAGTTGCAGCAGTAACAGGGGCCTGAAAAAACTTAACCTGTGTGTGACTCGCAGTTGGAAGGACCTGTCCGATGAGGTGAAAAGAGAAAGGAGCGAGGATGAGCGACACAGCCTGTGCCAGAGGCCGCTGGGTTTGTGCCCTGGTGCTCATTCCCAGCTCCGCCGGAGCGTTGCGCTCCACGGGCCGGTGTGAAGTAGGCAGAGCGTGAAATGGTACACTGAGACAAAAAGCGCAGGTCTGCAGAATTTCACAGGCAGCATTGCCTTCCCACAGCGGAACGGAGAAACGTGCAGTTATCTCCCAAGCATGGGAAGTTTACATGATGAATGTTTGGATACTCGAGCTGACTTTAACCAGCTGACTCTGTGAAATGCACCTAAAACGTGAAGGAAAGTGGAGCTCGCGGGGTGTTATTTCTTCAAACCTTTAGCCCTGAAAACCCTGTTTTTTCGGAAGAGACACTGGGCGCAACAGCAACAAGAAAAAATTCTAAAAAGTCAGAGAGAATTCTTCAACAAACAAAAGAAAACCTGGCACAGGGGGCATTGTTTATATTTTTCCTAACATTCATGTATTTTAAAATAACAAATGACAGGCAGTGGATGCTGTGTATTACGAGCCATGTGAGTGATGACCACTTTTCCACAAACTAAGGAGAATGAAAAAATAATTTTAAAAATGTTTAAAAAACAGCTCAGCCTCCTGTAAAGTGTAAAGGAGAGATTAATTTAAGACAGCTTTTAAAGAGGAAGAAAACCCAGTTCTGGAAATGTAACACTGCCTAGCAGAATACTTCAGGGTAAAACAATGCAATTTAGTTGATGAGGAGACAGCTGAAAACAACAGAACTGCAATCAAAATAGATTTTCAAATTCCTTAGCGTAGCTGGTTTTTTAATATCGTACTTTGAAATGAGCAAATGGGTGTAAAACCAGCTATTGAGTGCTTCCAGCCTCCTCCAGTGTTGTTGAGGTTCAGCTCAACCCCCTCTGGAGTGAGCATGGGCCACCTGATAAACCCACCACACATTCATACTTCCATGTATGCGGTATGGGAACAGACTTCATCCAACGCATTTCACCATGTGTTTTGGTTTGTGTCTTACCCACACTCTTAGTGTACTCTTTAATGCAATTATGATATTTACTAAATAGGTCTGACAAGTTACTTGTAATTGATAATCTGGTTTGTTTTCTGTAAATATTCAGCAAGGGAATCTGGCCAGTGATGACTGGCTTCAGCTGAGCACCTGAGTCATGCAGCATTGTTTCCAGTCTGAGTCTGGAGAGACCCAATTTCTTGAATCGCATTTCTGACAAATACGGACCTTTCCAAATTCCAGGTTATTTCATCATAATTCATATGTTTGCTGCTCATATTCTGACAGCCCTCCCAACGTGCCAGACCCTCTCTGCTCCCGCTGAAGCCAGCAACACTGCAAGAGCCTGCCACTGTTTGTGCTGCGTGCTGCCTGTCCTGTCCAGGCATGGCCAGCTCCACAGCTATGGAGGGGCCTGCCTTCCCCCAAAACAGGGCCTTCTACCGTGCCTGAAGACACAGTAGATGTTTGCTCACTGGCTGGAGAAAATTCAGTGTTGAGGGCAGCCTATGCATAACCCACAAAACCCAGGCTAGACCCATGAAGGGAGAGTTCATCTTCTGATGTGGTTGGTAGAAAGGCTCCTCATCTGTCCAGAGGCAGATTTTCTTTACTGAGAGAATTCCTTCGTGTCATTTTTCCATTTTTGGGAATCTCTGCATTTCCCAGAGCTTCCTGTCAAGAGGAGGACCTGGCCCCCTCGGAGCAAATGGGAGCTGTGCCATTTGCATCAGTGGAGTTTAAATGTCACCGCAAAGGCCGAGTGGTTCCCGTGGGACTGATTTCAAGCCAATGCGTAGATCCCAGCGGCGATCTTCAGAGTCTGTATAGCTAGGAGCATGCAGTGAAATCAGTGCCGCCCTCCACGTGTTAAATCCAGAGCTCGTTTGACTACTTGGTTGGACCTATTTCTGTTTTTCTTTCTATCTTTGTGCGTATGTCCAGAAGGGTTGGTTCTGATTTTCAACGAATGTGACCTGCTCTCTAAGACAAGTCCTCCCACACATGTGTGCCTCCTCCCTGTTTTTCTGCTTGCCTCCTGCACACTTCCTTTCTCCAGGCAATTTTAGGAGTAAAAAGAAGTGCAAAGGTCAAAGCCTTTGCAGCACGTAGCCACAAATTCAACAAGGGTATAAAAAAGGACAGTCCCGATTTGGCCCAAAGTGTATGTGGAGAACACGTTGTTTTACTCTGGTGCGCACCAAGCTGAGAGATCAGCTGAGCTGCTGAGCAAAGCCCTGAGCGCGGGCTTATTTCCCTACACTGAACACGTTGTTAGGGTCCAGCAAAAGTGCTACAGCGTAAACATTTGCGGCTTTTATTCTGGTCCTGCTGGCTACTCTGGTTTTCTTCAGTAGGTCCGACAGCATGTTGTTGAAGGCTTTAGTTGAAGAAAAAAATAAAAAAGCAGTGTTGTGGTCCCCTACTAAAAGAGTCACTTTGCCCAATTTCCTGTTTATGTTCCTTCTCCGCAGAGCTGTCGCATCATGTGAGCGCGGACAGTTATAGATAGGCTGCGTGACTGTTGCTGACCTCACACCACATGTTCAGTTAACAAGGTGAAACAGCAAAATTTGTTCTGTTTGGGTAAAGAATACTGAGAAAACTGCCAGTTCCAAGTAAAATAGAGGGAGAGGGACTCCCGATAGCCTGAGGCAGGGCACAATCTCCAGGCTTGAGAAACCTGCAGTTCTTTCTGGTTCTTTAACTGCTTTGCACATCTGTATTTACATCGTGCTTGCGAGTTACAAGAAAGGGGATTAGCCCCAACTCTATTTCTTCCTTTAGCAAAGCGGGTTTGGAGTCCTTCCATAAAAGCTATTAGTTTAGCAAATTTACTCAAAATTTGTCCAAACTTCAGTCCCTTGGGTGTATACATTTTCCTAACTTGCTTTCAAAAAATGACTGAAAACTCCTGTGACTTAAAATAGCTTCAGTCATCCAGCAGACGATTATACCCAGCATTTGTATTTCAGAACTGTTGTTCCTTAACCAACCTGGGAGCACCTAATTTTTGTTAAGATCTCAAGGATCCATGCAGAGCCTTTTAAAAATTCTTTAAGATTATGCAGGACTTTTGGATTAAAGCCATTCCAAGAAGTCAAAATGTACCTTTGTTCAATATTATATCTTATTGCTATGTCGGTATTAGAGAATTTATTGTGAACGAGTCAGATCTTAAGGGTTTCCAGGCCATTTTACACAAGCAGTTTTCATATACCTGTAGGAATCCCTGTTGTGTGGCGCGAGGTTTCAGTGGCACTTTTCCCACTACTGGAAAACAAAGTTACGTTGTTAAACCCAGGAAGACCTGTGTCAGTGTGTTAGTTTCTGCTTTCTCCCTCTTTTCAACTCATTTCTGTAAAAAGTCCAATCCTCCATCCTGAGAAATCATAATTTTATTTTCTCACGGCCCAGAGGAGTGGCACTAAGCCAGACCAGCATTTTTCTGTCTGTTGACCTCTGCCATCTCAAACAGGTAAATGAGGATTTCATATGGAGAAGTTACAGCGTAGGTAGGTCGAAGCCAAACGCGCAGAAGTGAGTGCATACCTGTGGGTGTGCGAATCTGCATCCTGATTATCAGGAACACAGCGTAACTTCAGAGGCAGGTGTATCCCTGTGACAGGCGCACGAATTGCAGCATATGCGGCATGTAATGAGCATGTACCAGTTGTCAAGTGCTTTTGGATTTAAAGATGAAAAAAAGCACTCCAGAATTTTAAGCTGTGTTCAGGATGATAATAATAATGTCATTTTAGGTACTACACATAAACATGTTGTGAGGGAATATGGAAGTAAAACTCTTGGCTAGCTGGCGAGGCTGTAAACATCCTCATGCAAAGAGTCCTGCCTGTAAGTCTTCACTGTCAGGGAGCTTAAATGCCTGCAAAAATGTAGCAGCAGTCAGAAGGTGTCATTTGGGGGGCAGCTTAAAGGAGTTAATGCTTCACTGTGCCTGCCCTGGGGAAGGAGAAAATGTGCCGGAGGAGAGGAGGGCTCTGGGTGGGAGGAGATCCTTGAATGGCTTTAATCACTTCAGTGCTGTCTTCTGCTGGGACCTCTGCTCTGAGCTGTGACCTGCTTTACACCCCCATTAACAGTGAAAAAGACAGACCAAACAGAACAGAAAGCAGAGTAGGAGGATGCTCATGATGCCAGTCAATGTCCACCCCCGGCTGCGCCAGCAGTTTGATAGACCCAGCCCGGCATCACGGCTGGGATCCAGGTGGGACAGGGTCCGGCTGCCTGCCCCAGGCAAGGGCAAGGCCAGCTGGCCAAATTCAGCTTCCTTACACCCGGGGCTTTTGCTCACCCACCGCAGGTTCGTTTTGGTGAGAGCCGGTGGCCCCGTGGAAGTTCTGGTAGCCCAGGCAGCGGGTGGCCAGCCTGTGGCCGAGGCTGTACTAAGAGTATTGCAGCTGCCTGGGCCCTGCCCACCTGGAGGCTTCCCAAGTCTGTGTGCATCTCACACCGCAGCTGGCTTTCTTTTCTTCAGCTTGATTTTTCATCACTTCTCCAGATCCCTTTGGGCGCTGCTTTACAATGATGCCGAGTCACAAAAATTTCGGCTGCTTCCTGAAAGCGTGTGAGACTGTCTTTACCGTCTCATTAGTCCCAATGAAACGCAGCCAAGTGCGGTGGGGGAGTTGCTTTATTTATTTATTAATACCAACTGTGTCTTTTTACTGGCGCCTTGCAGATGCTGTCGAGATTGCTGGCCGGCCCTGGTCGCTTGGCACTCCTGACAAACCCGACTTGGCCACAAGCCTCTCCCTGGGAGGTGCCGCCCTCCAGGGCACGGCTGGGTTTCTGCCCTGCGGTGGCAGTTAGCTGCAATTTCATAATGACTGATCCTTACGCTTTCTAGAAATGAGCTCAAAGGGGCCTGCACATATTTGCAGGGCAGCTGTTAACAAGAAAAGCCCTAAGCTTTCGGCACCACTGCTGTCAAAATAGGATGAAGAACAGAGAAGTCATGCCCTGGGCTGACAGTGGGGAGGGAGGCTTATTTGCTTCATGCTTGTGCCAGGATTTCACTGTTAAATGAATCCACCGACATACGATTGCCATCCTGCCATCCCTTCTTCAGTGTTTTGTTGCTATGGATTTCACAGGTAAGGCTTTGTCAGGCATTTCCGTAGGGGCGGGACACTGGGAAGCAGTGAGCTCTGCAAAGCATTGGTGGGGGCACAGGGATTCTGCCTGCACCATGTGCCCCAGGGCAGGGCAGGCAGGCAGCACTGTGAAGCCATTTGGCACATTTCAGTCCCCCCACACGATGTGGAGCCACGAGGTTTTCCTGGTGTGGTGGGGTTTGTCGTAGCCCGGATCTAAGCTGATTAATTCTTCCCCCTAGCAAGATCTTGTGGGATGAGATGCCCCGTCAAAATCTTACCCTGCGAAGCTCAGAGATCCATCCATGGGGCATGACCAGAGCACCAGCATTTCTTTTCTGCGGGAGGGCCCCTTGAGACCCACCCGCCCGAAGCCATGGGTAAAGCGAGGAAAGGACAGCAGCGCTGATCCCCTTCAGCCAGCAGCATCTTGTCGAGCAGTTCCTACTTGCATGAGGAGCAAAGGGATGCTCTGTCACCTTGCCCATGTCCTCGGAGGAAACCTCTAATCAAAATGTTTGTGAGAAGCACAGTTCTCAGTTCTTTACTGCTCTTACTAAAGGACAGAGGGCGTGAGTGAAATGACATTTCTTCATCCAAGTGTGTGCCTCCTTTGTCCCACCCCAAAATGTAGTGGTGTTATTATCAATTTTACTTTCAGAACTTGATTTCTTACCTTCCACAAGGTTTTTAACAACTTACACCTCCCAAGTTTTTGGGTCATTATGGCTTTGACCCTTCATGCCCAAATGAACCCATTAGCTTTACAAAGAATCTGCATGTTTATTAAATAGCAGTGACTCATTCTGTTGCAGATGTTTGTATTTGTAAACCACCATAAATATTATGGATTAGGATGTAGCGTATGCAATGGGAATGTGTGTAGGTTAGCAAGCAACATATGACTCTGGGACCTTTTCTCTTTTTTAGCATGTCTTTTTTTTTGTTCACAAACCACAGGTTTCTTTTTTTGAGAAAGAGAAACAAAGGAAACCTCTCTGCTTCCACAGGATGTCATCTCAGATGCTTTATTACAAAGCTTTCATTGCACTTAGAGCGCAGGAAATTTTTTGGTTAGTGTTTTTACTCAACTAGTGTATCTGTATCACCTTGAAAGAAGAAGGTATTTCCCCTTCCACTGTGCATCCATTGCATCTCCTCCGAAGAAGATTCATGCTGACTTTCTTGAAATAAGATTCATTTAGAGTCATACTGAAACTACCATAATCAGAAAGACAAGTGACTCCATAAATGACTCACGACTCAGCAGATGGAAACACAGTGTTAGACTGTAGTCTGTCCTGAGCTCGTTGTATGATGGCCCTTTGCACAGGATGGGTCAGACCATTTGTGCGAGTGTATGTTGAAAGTTGTTTCGTATGGGAACACTGGTTAGCTCAGAGCTTTTTCCCACCATAACTGAGCCCTAATCTTGACAAAACAGAGCTGTATTAGGCCTGAATAGGCAGGAAGGTAGAGCTGGTGCCTTTCTAGCACCCATGGAAATGCACCTCAGCTTCCAGGCACCCAAGCAAAGGCAGAAAAACTACTGCAGAAAATTTCTTCTTCTATTCTTTAGGTTAAATAGGATTACATGGCTGTGGAGGTCGAGGATGGCCCTAAGGGAGGAGTATTCCTCCCTGAAATTGAATATTTATTGATTTTTCTTTCCCAGCTATAAACCATGAGTTTCAGCATCTCACCGCTGAAGAGATCTGAGTAGAAAATAAGGGAAACCAGACAGCAAGAGAGACAAAAATCCAAGAGAAGCTTTGAACCAGTAGGTGATGGGCAACGAACTCGGCTTCTCCCAGAGCGCTGCATGGGGACACACTGGAAGGGACAAGCAGGCAGTCTTACTAGGGAGAGGTTTATTGTGCACAGCTGATGCGAGCTGCAGACCAACAGCCACAACTGAAACAGCAAAACCATAACTCCAGCTGGGGGATAGGCTGGGTGGTTTAAGAGGTCGTTTTCATCTCAGATTTCTGCGAGTGAGTTGATTGAGCACTGTTACCAAGCAATGCAGGCTACAGAGCAGAAGGTGTGAGCCCTTCTGCAAGGGTCTCACCGTCTGAGGAGTGCAAGCTGCATGGGGCTGGCCCTTTTCTCCTCAGAGAGTGGCACAAAGAGCTCCCAGCAATGTCCTCGGCTCTTCGAACGCGAGGATGCTTGCTGGGAGCTGGGCCTGACTCCTTCCTCCTTCCCAATGCACAGGTGCCTCTTGCTGGGACCATACTCTGCAGTTACAACAGCTCCTGCTCTGTGCAGGCGGGGGAAACTCGCTTAACTTACATGGTCTTAATAGGCTTAAGCATCAGCTGCTTACAAACCTGTCCACATATGAATTTTAACTTCCTCTTAGAAGTAATTTATAGGAAATGTTATAAAGTTCCGCCTAATCTTGTCCCCAAAAATATATTTAGAAATTGTTCTTTAAAAAAAAGACAAAAAACTTCTCTCTCAAGCGGTGGCACTCCTGCGGGGCTGTTATCCTGCAGCTGTGCCGGTTTTCCAGCCCCAAGGATGCCTTGCAGCTCGAGGCAGCAGAACTGCAGTGAGTAGCAGAAGGAGCACGGTGCACACAGGCACTGCCAGTCCTCAACCGCCCACGGGAGGGAAGCCACACCAAGCCCTTCTCTCGTGGGATTTGCTGCTTGCTCTTTCCAAGGGAGACTGCAGGATGGGAGCCATCCCAAATGTCCAAACCTTTCACAGTCCTCCCCATCGCGGAGCTCTTGACCTCTTCTCTCAGTGTCAGAGAGCAGGCCTTGGGATGGGCACGCGTCCTTTGCCCAGAAGCACAGCTGCAAGGCGGGCAGGCAGGCGAGGAATCGGTACACATCCGCTGTTCGTCCTGCATCCCATTGCCATCCTCTTCACAGCATTCTGTAAAATGAAGAGTATCCTCATGGGGGAGTTGTGAGCATTAATTTAGATGGTACAGAATTTCAAGTTTGTTGGCTATTCTATATCTTTTTATTAAAACCAGCAAAAAGTCAAAAACCCACAGGACAAATTATATTTCAGGCCAATTTACCTTATTTAGCTTGTATGTGCTCTAATTAATTATTTAGATCTCAGATACTGGGTATTTTGTACATACAAATGAAAACATGGTCCCCAGACAGAAGGTAAGCGATGAAGGTCCTTGGCTAAACCTTTCCCACACAGGTGCTCAGCTCCCATTCTGGCCTCGTTTACCAGCTGGCTGTTTTTTCAGCACACAATAGGTTTGCTCGTGGCCTATTTTATCTGACATAGCCACGGCAAGGCAAACATTTGCATGTAATAGCAGCCCTCTTTAAACCTCACACCACTTATTCAGCAGAAGCAGATTGTGGAAGTAGCAATCGCTTTCTTGGAAACCCTGCTGAAATGGAAACAGAGCTATTCCTCTTCCCTTCAGAAGTGGCTCTAGAATTCCCAAAGTGAAAAATTCAGGAGCGAGGAGAAAACACTGATAGCTTGTGTTGCACAGCTCAACGTGCTGGCGTCCGACCAGCACTGCTGCAAATTCTTTCTTCCTTTTGGCACCGAACTGTTCCACTTACGAAGGGCAGATGAAAATTGTTCTACATTTGTGTTGGCTCCTGTCTGGTTGTAGTTGTGCTTTTCTGATAAAGCCTTCTCTCTAGTGCCAACCAAGTTTTGGAGGACATGTAAACATATCATCATTGTATCATTCCTTCATCAAGAAGGAACTGATTTCAAGAGGCCCTCAAATAAATGTCATATTTCTTCTGGACGTGTAGATTCTTTCCATAGTGTAAGTGAGGAGCCTAGGCAGAATCCCAGGAATCAGTTCCTATTTAAGTATATAGGTTACTTCATCTCAACCATGGGAGCGCAATCTTTCACCCTTAAATTGATCCAAATTCTCTTGTAAATTTGGCAGTGTGTGCAGCTCCAGACTAAATATTGTCAGATGATATTGGCTCTGATCAGCTGAAATACACCCCTCCTCGCCACAGCCCCACCACTCTGGCCCTGCTGACTCCCCACATGGCCCCACCGGCACCACGTTGCGTCCTGGTCTGCGGGCAAAGGTCACGCTGCAAAGCTAGAAAGCTGGGGATGGTGGGAAGAACCGTCACAGGGGAAGGAGCACGCAGCCTTGTGACTGGTAAAAGGTAAAAAGAAAACTACCGAGACCTTACAGCTATGTAAAACCCCACCACACGCTGCCATGGGGCTGGGGCTGGAAAGGAAAACCATGACTGCCTGCCTTGCGGGGCAGGGGCTGGGAGGTGCCAGGCACCTGCTGTGCCCCTGGCCCAGGGCTGAGGAGCCCCGGTCCCCGCTCTGGCACTGGACTGCGTAGCACGCGAGCTGCCTGGGTCCCTGCGAGCTAAAAACTGCTGCCGCTGCTGTGTCTGGCCAAGGACTGCCACAGCTGGGCTCCCAGCAGCTCCGGTGTGCTGCGTCCCCTTCCCCTGGGGCAAGGAGACACGTAGCCCATTGCAGGCAAATGCCAGGAAAATGAGGAGAGGATTTTTGACTCTTGGAGATAAAAGCCTTGTGCTGAAACGTGTGTCAAAACCCCTGCTTTGCCTATGCCATGGCGCAGGGCGAGTGCTGTGTATTGGCAGTGGTAAACCTGCTCACATCTGTTTGCAGGGAAGCTGTGAGTGTCTCAAAAACATGGCACGTCATACACTCACCATTGTAGGACAAGCAAAAATGCTTTGGAGTACACCATTTTGTGACTGAAGGCACCTATCTGTGAAAGTTTCAGAATGGAAATCAGTCCTTGTGGGGAGACAGTGGTCGACTGGTTATTGTCAAATCGGAGAAGGAGTGCGAAAGATGGTCCTTCAACCCCACCCACACAGGTAGCTGTGTCAGTAGCCAAAGCCACTTTACCCGTGGAGAGTGGAGGAAAAAAAAAGAGCCCAGAAAGGTGAGGTGCAAGTGCACTTTGTGTGTGGATGCAGTCTGATGGTACAACAAAGCTGACGTTAACAGCAAGGACCCGGGGAAGAGCTGGTCCCGTCCGTTCCTGCCACCTTCCTGGCACTGGCCTGCCTGTGCCCAGGCGAGGCTGGGTGCTGGGGCACCGGGCTGGCAGCACTCCCCATTCCCCACTGTGGGATGAGGCGGTTTCCAATGGTTTTGCTCCAGAGACAGCTGCCTTCGGTGGCAGGCAAGGAGCAGCCTTGGTACAGAGTGGGTGGTGCTGGCAAACTCCCCATCGGCCAGGCTGCACGTCGACCTGCGCCGCTGCCACCCTGCCGCGGCACCCGCATGGATTTCAAGGGGGTTGAGTGCTTAAAAGTCTTTGAAGATCTGAGCCTACAAGTGCTGATTCACCCGTGCTGCTGACTCAGGCTGTGCCTATTTAAAGGCTGCCGACCCTCGGCACTTCTCCATCCCCTCAGCTCCAAGTCCAGTGGTGGGTCGGTGGCACGGGCAGGGTATTTGCTTTGGTCCCTGCGGCTCACAGCAAGGTACCACCGTCGGTTTCAGAGCACATTAATATCTTGGGTAACGAACAGCAGCAGCCAAGGGCGGTTAGCTTGTCTGAGCTTGCAGTATCACCAAGGGGCAGTTCCTCCATCCTTCCCTGCCTTCCACCTTCCTGCATGTTTCCTACAGCTCATGTGTTACCCCCACAAGAAAAAAATGCTCTGTTTGCAGCCGGACGGGGGGCTGGCTGGCTGCACGGGCCCCGCTGTGCGCCTGGGGAAGGCAGCGAGAGCAGCCGAGCGGGAGATGGAGAGGGAGGCCCACCCTTCCCAAGGGCAGTGCAGATTTGGGCAGCTATCTGGCATTATTTCCCCCCAGCCCTGTTTTCACGGCTGCCCAGCTACGATAGCCAGTGTTTTCTCACACAGCCTCGGCCCTGCTCTCCTCTCCCATCACAAGCTGCACTGACCGGGCACCTCTCCATCTCCAGTCTCACAGCACCAGCCAGCCAATAAGTCTGATCAAATTGCGTATCTGCAGGGAAACAGGTTATCAGGAAGCTTCTCAGCTAGTACAAAACCAAAGCCAGCAGACCCACAGCTGCTCGTGCCACGCCAAAGCCAGCCTTTGTCTCCAAACAGAGGGACTGTGAGCTTTTCTGCAAAGTGCAGCTGCAGCTTGCTCTTTCCACTCATCAACTGCCCAGGTTGTGCTGAAACTACAGACCTCCCTAGAGCCATGAAAATTAAAATGCTAAAGAAATGGGAACAGGTACTAGGCCACCCTGCTGAAGGATGTGGTACTGGCCACCAGGCTGGTAGCCCTGAGCTGGCCCCAGCTTCAGGGTTGAGTTCCCACCTCCCCACAGCTGCATGGGTGCCAGCTAGGCACGATGTCCCCAGCTGCTCCCCATCCTACCCCATCCCATCCCATCCTGTCTCATCCCATCCCATCCCATCCCATCTCATCCCGTCCCATCCCATCCCCCCTTAGCTTGTAGAATCATAGAATCATTAAGGTTGGAAAAGACCTCTAAGATCAAGTCCAACCATCTACCCAACACCACCACGCCTGCTAAATTAAACCTTACTCGTGCAGGTGATTTCCATCCAATTTCCATCAGAAGAGGCCAAGTGTATTTGAGCTGCAGAGCTGGCAGCCTTGGGAAGCGGAGGGAGAAGTGACTTTGCAGTCTTGGGGGAGAGCTGATGCTCCTTCCTTGCTTTGCTTTAGCAGCCTGCTTCCCTGGGAGGCGAAGCAGCAGGTCTTGTTTGGCTTAGACCTCCTGAAGCATTTCTCTTGTGTCGATTAAGAGTGAGAGTGTGTTTGAGGACGTGACCTTTCTTTTCTGGTGCATCTGTGGGGTGCGCATTATGCCTGTGAGGCACTTGGACTGTGGGTGGCAGAGATGTGGACTCTCTCTGGGGCTATACATGTGACATACCTGCCGGGCTGTATTCCACAGCTGAAGCTTGCTAGTCAGGAAAGTGTTTTCTCCATTAAACATTTTTCCTTTGTTTCTATTTCCTTTGGGGGAGGTGTGTTCTTTTTTTTCTGGCTGCCACAAAATTAGACTTGTCTGAGATATCTCAGTAATCTGTTATCTCTAGCTGCTTTCAACAGAGACCAAATCACTTTCAATCCTCAACAGGTTACAAAGGCAAGACTTAGTTGTCTTTGTGCAACATGCTTTGCACTGCGCCTCTGCTTCCTTTCCATTCCTGGTGTGACCTTGACTTTGAAAACCCCTCCTTAACACAGGCTGGTATGTGCTTGTTCCGCCTTGCAAGAGCTCCCTCTGCAATATTTCATTCTCTGGTCCCTGTACCTTGTTTTTGAAGAATCTTTTGCTTTCAAAATAGGTGAAGGTACTGCCAGGCTGAACAGATTTACTTCTAGATAAATTTTTGGATGAATATTGACAGACTGACAACCTTGCTGCACTGTGAGGAAGTTTCTTTCGAGTAGAAAAAAAAATTATGCTTTTTCTTGACAAATGATTGTTGCTATTTTTTTGTTGATTGTTTTAACTATCACTGTGCCCATAGGTACTCAGCATCAGTAAAATCTGTACTGCCTGTGTCGATCCTAAATGATGCCAGTGAGGGCTCTTGCATCTCAGTGAAAACATCCTGAACTGCTGTTTTGCCTCAAAGCTGTGTGGTTGACTGCCTTTAAACTGACAGACAGGTCGGCTCATTGCAAAATCATCACGATTTTTAACTAGAACACAAGCCATCACTCAGGTTTACGTCCTTGTGACAAGTCATTTTGCAATGAGCACTTGAACAAGAATCAGGTGGGGAGGTTGTGGTTGTTGTTGTTGAGATGTTTCTTTAATGAACTTTTAACTCTTACGAAGGCAATTAAAACAGCCACTGGCTGCGTAGCTATTGCAGGTATGTGGGCAGTGCGTGAGTCCCTGGGCCTTTCTCAGTCTGCCATCAGAGCTGGGGCAGCTGCAGCCTTAGCTTCAGCCACTCCCTTGCAGCTGCCCAGGCCTTGCTGGTTTGGGCTTGACTTTATCCAACACAGTTTTTACGGAGGTTGGTAAGCGGGAATCTCCTAATGTCTTCTTTCAGCTTTTCTCTGTGGAACAGAGCTCAGGGTGGATTTCTTCTGACCCTCGGAGTACGTGTGTTGGTGACAGCTGTAATCAACACAGAGGCGCTTACACTGTTAATGAACAAAAACAGCTGCTGGAAAAAAAGAAAGATCGGTTATTTTGTTCCTAGAAAATCACATATAGCTTTATAAAGTGATGCTGCATCTTAGTCCTGCCAGGACTTCATTTAAGCCTGTATGGGACCCATACCTTCAGTCACAAGGCTCTAAAGGCATCAGTGCTTACCACGTTTGGCTTGGGTTGATGGTCACTCCAAGCAGTGTCTGTGTGAACAGATGTCCTTCTGCAAGGTTTGGAAGTTTCCTCTTTAACTTTTTAGCACTACAACTCCCTTAAGGTTTGTTCGGGGCTTTCAGAAGTAACTGACAGCTCATTAACAGCTTTCATTAACACTGAAAACAGTTGGAGGGAAGCTGCACAGGTCATCTGGAGCTCTCGGCTTTGCTGGGCAAAAGGTGCTTGTTGCCAGGTATTAGCTCGTGTACTGCAACACAAGGTGCCGTCCTAGGTGTTTTCATTTCACAGAGAAAGATGTGTTATAATCTCTTCTATAGATAAGATGGTGACGTATCAGATCATTTCAATTACACCGTGCTGGCAGGCTGAGAGTGAGAGGAGAGGAGAAGCCTTGCTCCTCTTCACCTCCAAAGGGACAGCCCTCTGCCTTTTTTCATATCACAAATGCAAGCTGATAGCAAGCACTTCAAATCAAAGTCACAATTTGGCCAGCTTATCAAAACAGCTATAAAACTTAAAAGAAAATAAGCATGTGTGGGCTGATTGATGTATTATGTGATGGGCACTAAAAGGGCCCTGCTTGTGCCATTTGCAGGCATGGCGGAAGCGCTGGTTCGTGCTGCGCAGAGGCCGCATGAGTGGGAACCCAGATGTGCTGGAATACTACAGGAACAACCACTCCAAAAAGCCCATCCGGATCATTGACCTCAACGAGTGCGAAGTTCTGAAGCACTCAGGGCCCAGCTTCATCAAGAAGGAATTTCAGAACAACTTCGTCTTCATTGTGAGAACCACCTACCGCACCTTCTACCTGGTAGCCAAAACTGAGGAGGAGATGCAGATCTGGGTGCACAACATCAGCCAGATCTGTAACTTTGGACATCTAGAAGATGGCACAGGTAGGATCACACTCGTGCTCGTCTTGGGGATTGGGAGGGTGATCTGTGTCTGGGCTCCTCCACAGCAGCCCCCGGGGTGAGAGGAACCATGGACCTTGCTGGCTGGTTGGGCTGGGCAGGTGGTGTGGGACTCTGTCTCCTGCAGCTCTACACAGCACGGAGATGCTGCTGAACCCTGATTTGAAGGTTATCAGGGATCTCACTTCTGCTGGCTAGAGATAATAGCTGGCCGCGTGGCCTCACTTCGATGAAGCAATTCCTGCTAGAATAAACAGCAAATCCTTAACACGAAAAGGTACTGTTTATGTGAAAAGCTGACTGACTGTTGTCTTCTGGGGCCGTTTATTTCATTACATGTCCCATATTTATTTAGTTTGGCTTAATGTAAGACACCTGTTCCAGGAAAGTGACTGCAAAACTCGTGTTTTCTCAGGCTTTGCTGGATGTGGAATGTGCGCAGACTTGGGTGTATATGCACATACATAAATCAATGACAAAAATACTGAGCTGTCTTAGTCTATTAATGAGAAGAAAAATAAAGAAAAAGCAGAGGACGGGAGAGTGTTAGAATTGTGTGTCTAGACTTAAGAGATGGTCCTGCCAGTGAAGCATAAAGTCAGCCTGTTTTGCCAGGACCTACACCTGCATATACTCAGTAGGGTGAATTTCTTGGAAAGCTTCCGAGAATTAACCACTCCAAAATGGATGTAGCCAGTAATTACAGTCAGGACCTGTGTCATCATTAACTTACCTTTCAAATGAGACAATTGGACTCAGCAGTCTGTCTTTCCCTTGACATTTCCAAGGGGCAGACACAGCAGCAATTTGAGAGCTTCATCAGAAGTGAGTCAGAACGAAGTCCTTCGCGGCGATAAAAGGCAGTGCAAGAGCAGAAAGGGGTGGTGATGGAGTGACTCGATCCCAAGGACTTTAATATGTTTAGGGGTATCATAGTGTGTCCAGGCAGATTATCCAGATCCCAGATGGTCCCTGTGCTGCAGCGCTCAGACTGCTGCTGGTGTCTGCAAGTGCCACCTAGCCATACCGTTTCCTCGTAACTTGAAAGGTGACAAAAGGCCATGATGAGATGGTTAATTTTAATCTATCCTGGTTCCTGGCCTGCTTTAATCTTCTCTTCAGTAGTTTATTCTGAGGCGAAACGGGAGTGGAAGGAGCACTGCAGTGGTCCTGTTATAAATGTGGTGCCTGCTCTTTTCCCATTGGCTTTAGAGACCACCAGGAAAACGTGCTGGCATGTTTTTACGTGCTGTCACAAACTGCCCATGAATGCAACTTGCAATATAGAGCTGGTAGCTTTGAGGGATTGGAGTCAATATCCCTTTGGAGCTTGGATGTAATTAGGGATATTCGGTAACCCCCTTCCGACTGATCTGCCCTTGTTGACTTTGAGACGTTGCTCTTGTGTTGCCACTTCTGGTGCAGTATTAGTTTAGAAAAATTTTACCGATTACTCTGAAATGAAAATAAATAAATAAGTCTTTCCATGCAAAACAGAAAAAAGAAAAATATTTTTTGTCTTTCAAATGTGTATGCAGACTTCTGCTGGCACTGTGCTGAGGATGAGCACAGGGAGATGCGATCTGTGGCAGAGGAGCTAAGGCAGCGGCTGTCGCTAGGATGGAGGCATTTATACTGGGAAATGTCTGTTCCGTTGTGCTGGTACAGCGCAGCATTGCTCGCAACACTTAAACATGGGCAATACTCGGAGTATGACACAGTGGTATTTCTCTCCCAGCAACGACTGCTGCTGTAGACACTGATGGATGAGAAGTGACAGCTCTTGCTGCGGCAGTTGGGAAAGCTGACATCCCAACTCTCAACTCCGTTCAAGGCAGGTCTTATCCCCCAAGAAGTGCAACAGCGCAGAGCATTTGCCATGGTTCAGTGTAAAGTCTGGACCTGAACTTACCACCCTCCTCACAGACCATGTAAGCTAGCCATGAGCCAGCAGTGTGCCCTGGCTGCCAAGAAAGCTAATGGGATCCTGGGATGCATTAGGAGGAGTGTGGCTAGCAGGTCGAGGGAGGTTCTCCTTCTCCTCTGCTCTGCCCTAGTGAGGCCCCATCTGCAGTGCTGTGTCCAGTTCTGGGCTCCCCAGTTCAAGAAAGATGAGGAGCTACTGGAGAGAGTCCAGAGGAGGGCTACAAGGATGATGAGGGGACTTGAGCATCTCTCCTACAAGGAAAGGCTGAGGGAGCTGGGCTTGTTCAACCTGAAGAAGAGAAGGCTGAGAGGGGACCTAATAAATGTTTATAAATATCTGAAGGGTGGGTGTCAGGAGGACGGGGCCAGACTCTTTTCAGTGGTGCCCAGCGACAGGACAAGGGGCAACAGGCACAAACTGAAGCAGAGGAAGTTCCAGCTGAACAGGAGGAAGAACTTCTTCCCTCTGAGGGTGACGGAGCACTGGAACAGGCTGCGCAGGGAGGCTGTGGAGTCTCCTTCTCTGGAGATATTCAAACCCCGCCTGGACGTGGTCCTGTGTAGCCTGCTCTGGGTGACCCTGCTTCGGCAGGGGGTTGGACTGGGTGACCCACAGAGGTCCCTTCCAACCCTGAACATTCTGGGATTCTGTGATTCTGTGAAGCTAAGCTCCCAGACATGCACTTCTCGTATGTCTAATGGCAAATAGCTCCTAAGGTCTTCTCATTTTTATCCTGCAGCTCCTGCTGATGAGGTCAGGTCTGGGGTGTATTCAGGTCAGGCTGCAGGGCGCATTCAGAACTTCTGATTTAAATCTGCAAAGTTCCACAGGTTGCACGTGACATTTCAAACAGTTGCTAACTGCTTCCGCTTTTGGAAGCACCTAAATGCCCCAAGAGCCCATAGGTTTAAACAAATTACCCTTAAAAATTAACATAAAAAGAGAAAAGATCTATTAAATGCCATAGGCTTTTTTAACTTGAATGCTACTGTGTTAAAAAAATAATAGTCCCTGAAATGAATCATCAAAAGAAAGACACATCAATTGCAGGGAATTTTAATAAGCTGTTCTGTGTATTAAAATGAATCTCAAAGCCAATATTATATTGTGAAATCAGTCACTCTTAATTCTTGCATCTCTGAAAATTTGCTGTGACTCTGAGGCCAAAACCAAATCTGCTGCTTTCTCTGCTTCATGCACAGAAGGTGCAGCCACGGGTTTACGCAGTGACTCAGCTGTAAACACCAACCTGTTGTTCCCAGTTAGTCCCTTCCAGTAGCAAAGCTGGACGAGCAGCCAGGTCCTAGTCATCAGCGGCCTCCGATCTGACATGGAAGCAGCCGGACTCAGGCTGAAGCTAGCAAAACTGCGGCTGGCCCCGTGAGGACAGCTTTTTAGTCAACAAGAGAGGGGATGGCTGAGAGACGGAGGCAAAGCGCGAGCTCCAGGCAGATGTCAGGAAGCACCTGGGAGGGCGGCTCTCGGGTAGGACTTGCTAGCAGCGACCACTGCGCTGCGGCACTCAGCTGCCATGAGAAACCGTGCTTCTGGCTGTGCTGAGGGCGACGGGGAGCTGGCACCTTCAGGGGAGCCAGCTGGAGGGGAGAGGAAGAGGCCTCCCTCCCTTGCTTCCTACCGTTTCTGTGTAAAATCTTGCTTCCACCTCTGGTGAAGGCTCCCGACGGAGTGGTCGTTCCCCAGCCCCACGGAACCTGTGGCCAAGCAGAGGATCGAGAGGACTCTTGGGCCAAGTGGCTGGGCACGGGAGGGGATGAAAGAAGGTGGCTGTGGGGCATCATAAGCACACTTTATCCTATCAGCAAGCTGAAACCATGATTAACTGACAGAATGCAATATAGCATTTTTCATTAGGAAGCTTTACTTTTAGAAACTGTAGCGGTGCATTGAATGCTCCCCCAGGCCATGCCTTGGTAGGCAGCTCCTCAGCCCAAGAGGGACCTTTTATCTTGGGTTTGCTCTTCACTTCTACCACAGGCTCCAGGTATTGTTCCACATCCTGTGTAAATGCAGCCCTTACCTGAAGGTCCCTGCTGATCTCCATCCCTCCCCTGTTGCTCTACGCTCTCCCACAGCACCCAGGACCACGGTGGAAGCTGATGTCCCTGGGGAGGACCCCTCCCTCGTGCCCTCCCTGCACAGTGCACGGACCAGGACGTTGGCAGGGTCACCCTAAGTGACAGGTTACCCTTGGGGTCCCTCTTGGCTGCTGTCAGTTGGATTAGAGCATTTCTGCTCCTCCACCTCTCCCTCACCTCTGGTTGCTCTGTTGTTCATGCCCACCCTTGCCCATTGCTGGGACCTTCTCCCTTTCTGCCTGCTCCTCTGATGGTTTATTTGCCTCCTTAAATGTCTTTCCCCCTTTTTTTCTTTTGCCAGTGTGCACAGACCCTGCCACAGCATGGGGGTGGTTTCATTCCCCCAGGACCTTGCTGCAGCCACACTGGGGGGCAGATTCCTCAGCCAGGGCAGTGTGCTGGGAGCAAGGGGAGCCAGGAGCACCACGCTGAGGGGCTACCTGGAGGGACTGTGCTCTCCTTGCAGAGACGCTTTCTCCGGAGCATCTTCACTTTATTTCCCTGCTCTGGTTCCACACAAATTGGGGCAGGCAGCTTCCCGGCAGGCTTGGCCCCTGCACAGGAGTTCAGGGGAGGTGTGACAGCTCCTCCCAGCCCATGCAGGAGGACAGGCACTGGGGCTACTCCCTCCACACTCCTCTCTCAGCAGGAGGAAATCCCTTCTCGGCTGCATGGACTCAAGGCTGCTCTTTAATGTCAGGCTCTGGCCCCTGGCCAGGAGGCGTGGGTGGCATTTCTGTCTCCTCGGTATGGCCATGCAGTCGAGGGTGGGGAGGTTGCTGTGAGCAGGAAGCACCCTATTTCACAGTCCCTGCACTGCTGTTGCACCATAATAATTTTTGGGGAGCGGGCTGGGGTCTGTAGCAGAAGGGAGAAACCCTGTTTCTCCAAGCAATGGCCCTGCATTGACAGGGAGAGTCACCACAGAGGATGCTCCACATCTTCCATACTACACACTAACTTTCCCCATCAATGCAGGGCAGAGATTTTTTGGGTTAGTACCCACCAAAGCAGTTATTTTGGTAGCCAAAGCTGCCCGTCGTCTCTCTGGCAAAGAGGAGGGCAGGCACCAAACCTATTCTCTGCCTGCTCACTGTCGAAAATGGACATGCATAATTTATCCTACCCAGCTGCTGCTGCGGTACAACTTTAATGCATGCTGATTCGGTTACCAGCAGAGCTGGCAGGGACAGGGCCGATCTGTTAGGAGCTGGCTACAGGTCCCTGAGCCCTTGAAGGTTAGAAAAGGGCAGGTCTGCGCTGGCCCCATCCCTCCCTCCTGCTCACAACGGTTGCCATGTGGTCTGCAGCTCGCAGCGTTTTTTGATGGGATAATCCATGGCTAAACCCTGTGAGTACCAGATGGAGTTCAGGCCTGTTCATTCTCTGTGTTAATAATCCAGAATGTCATTAATTTCTCTTTCTTAAGTGTTGTGGTGGGTTTTAGTTGGTTGTTTTAAAAAAAAAATGTGGTCAGATGATGATGTGAACATGCTATTCTGAGATCCCTATGGAGTTAGCCCGATGCATATTTGATCATCCTCGGATTGCAAGACAGCTCTGCGAGTCCAAGATTTGAAAGCCGAGTTACCGTCTGAGCCAGCACAATGAACAAGAGAAAAGTTATGTTTCAGATGGGAAGGCTGCAGCCCTCAGCTCTGCTTTGCAAATCTGAAACCCTGTAAAAGCCTTTCCTTTCAGATGCTCGCTGCTGAAATCCCACTGCGACAAGCACCTGCTCAACATTAAGCAAACCCTTTACTTAAGCTCGAATGTGCTTTGCTGATCTGGGGTCCACCACTGCACCAGACCTCCGAAGCTAACAGGAGGAAGCAGTGGTGAATCAGTACGGGTAGATGGGAAGGAAAGAGGTGGCTCCCTTGTGATTTAAAGGGGTGAGACATGGGGTAGTAAAGGGACAAGAGATCAGCTGTTTTACTCCTCTTCTGACTGAGATCATAAAGATGACGGGGCGAAGCCCGCTGTGGCTGCTGTGGAAGTCGGGGTCACTGGAGGGTTTTGTTTGCGTTCAGCGATGTTGCTGTCTAACCACCCAAGTCTTGGCAGCCCTCGCAGTCCCTCCTGACCTGCTTGCACGTATCCCTAGCACCTCCCAGGGTTGAGAAGTGACTACAACAACCCAGTGCAGTGCCAAGACTTGTTGCTGTGTTGAGCTGAGGACGAGGTAGAACCTGCTAGAGGATCTGAGGACCTCACTGCACAGTGCAGGATCTGGCCTGCAGCATGTATGCGGATGGATGGTCAGGAGCTGGTTCCCAGCATTTCCAGCAAATTCTGGATATTAGCATTCAAGAAATCTGCCTTGATACACTTTGAAGGCATCTTTATGCTTGGTTTGGTTTTATCAGTAGTAGCTGGTTTCTTCTGTTTGCTTTTGCTGCGGGGTTTTTCATTTTGAAGAGGGGCTTGGTGGCTTTGACTCAGGCTGTGCTTGAGGCAGAGAGATGGGTAACCGCTGCCGAGCCCTGCAGGCTTTGGGGACAGCTAGGGCACCCAGCACACTCTGCCTGGTCCCCATGCAGCCCTGTTAAGGAAACCACCACGCAGCAACCTGTGTGGCTCAGCCATCACTCCTCCATCCCTCCTGCCCAGTGGCCCCAGCTCTCTACTAGGGACTCTGCTGCCCAGCAGTGCTTGGGCCAGGTGGGTACAAGTGCCTCGGCCGTATGCTGCCAGTGAAAGGCAGCCTTGATAAAACCTCTACCTTTCCTCGGCAGAGGCTGTCTTCATTACTGTCTGCAGGAGGGATGCTGCAGTCCCACAGAAGTGGGGACCCCAGAGCGAGGGAGGTCTGCACCTCCTGCGGCCTCTCAATTTGGCAGCTGGCTTGCCCCGGTGCAAAATCAGGCTCCCCTCGGCCCAGAATCAGTTTTTGCCTTGGCCCACTGCTGCTTTGGGGTAGAACATCCCTGGTGCAAAAGCAAGGTGGTGATAGCCAGGAGAGGCAGTGGGCCAGGGCGAGTCAGAGCCATCCCTCAGCCAGGGCCATCCATTCTAATTGCAGGTTCAGTGGAAAGCCTGTCTCACACGACCTCGTCCCCGCAGCCATCGCCAGCCGCCTCCACCCACGCCTCCCACATCGCCGATCCCTCCTTCTCAGTCGACCATGCTGCTGCTGACGCGTCTGCCGCGGAGGAGACCCCCAGCGAGTCAGAGTCGGTCTTTCTCCCTGACTACCTCTTCCTCTCCAACTGCGAGTCGGGCAAGCTCAGCCACAACAGGTAGGTCTGGGGTCTGCCAGATGCATCGGGCTGGAGCCACCCTCTGCTTGCCCAGTGATGCCCTGGGAAACTGGGGCAAACTGGTCCTTGAGCCCTGCCACTCAGGGTAGGCTCCTGAGCACAACAGGGGACCATCAGCCTAATCCAATTTGCAGGGGGCTTTTCATGGCGCAGATTAGCGGTTGAGCATCATATGTTGGCCCTGGCCCTTTCCAGGGTGGGTGGCTGAGGACCTCACACACGGCCTCCCTCCAGACGCCCTTTCTCCCTGCTGCTGCCCAAGGTGCTCCCCAAAGTGCCCTGTCCCAGAGACCAGCTCAGGTGGGACCTTCCACAGCCATAGGGAAGGGACAGATTCTGTCCCGAACTGTGGGATTGTTTTTTTTTTTTCTTGCTGTGCACTTGCTGAGTTGTAACCAGGAGAAAAAGAAAGTGCAGGTGCTGACCTCTGTCTCTGTGCAGGTGTGACAGCTGGTCGAATTCCGACAGATCCCTGGAGCAAACCTCATCAGATGATGTTTTTGTGGACTCCTTACAGTCCCAGCCCTCCTTGTACCTTGTACAGCCATCCAGCGCTGGCACTGTGCACCAGGATGGGGCCCTGCTGGCAAATTCCAGCACTGTATCCAGGAACGTAGACATTAGCGGGCCGCCCAGTGACTTTTCCTCCTCTTCTCCACTGCTGGGGACGCCGCTGACACCGACCTTTCAGATTGACAAGAGCCAGAACATGCTGCCCTACGGTGTAACCCAGCTGGACGTCCTGTCCAACACACCCCCACCACGGCCGCCCAAGCCAAGCCACTTCTCAGACAGGAGAGGGGATGAAGTGGGTAGCGGGGCCCTCCAGAACGGGCACGCAGGGATCTGCCAGGCTCAGGTTGCCCTGGTGCCCAGGAGGATCTCCTTGTCCAGCTTAGACAACATGAGGAACTGGAAAGGTGAGTGCATTTCCGACAGCCAGCGAAGCAGGACTGGTGGGAGGGATGGAGCTGCCCACGAGCGCAGAGCGGGTGCCCACCTCCAGTTGTCCCTCCCTGTCCTCCCCTCTGTGAAATCACACACAAAGCAACCTGAAATGCTTGTTTCAAATTAGTTAGCGAGCAGGATTCAGACCTGTCTCTCACATCCAGCTCCTGCTCTGTTAAAGCCCCTCAGTGCGTACACATGGGCAGTGATTTCGCTGTGATCTCTTCAGGGTGCCTCATGACTTGTTAGTTTTCCGTGCCTCCTTCCTCTCCAAAAAAGAAAGCAGCAGAAAAACAAAAATGAAAAGCCAGCCACCAAATCAGGCAACGCCAAGCTCTGTGCAGGTCAAAATGTGGGCTTCCACGTGGGAAATGCATAGAGCATACGCCGTGCTGCTTCACCACATCTAGTCCTTTCCATAACAGCAGCGTGTCTTTCGCAGCTTAGAGTGAAGAACAGGAAGCCAGGGAGACACGGAACGGGATGTAATCCTGGTTGAACCAGGGACTCTCTATGTCCTTGAGCAAATCCCACTCTGTCCTTGCACTTCAGCCCAGGGTAGCCTGAAAACCCACTGCAGAGCAAGGCTCTGCTGCAAAGCAAGTTCTGCTCTGAGCTGAGGTGACTTTTCTGCTTGTTCTTGAAACACCATCGTCTCAAACAAAAATAAGTCAAAACCCCAGAACATCAAGGTGTCAAAAACCAGCATGCGCAGTATGACAAAGTTTTATTTTCTGGAGCCACAGAACCAAGGGGGACAGCTGGAACACCTGGTTGGAAATCATCAAGTATTTTGCAGTGATGTGTCATTTTTGGTGAGAAAGAAAATGTAGGTTTTTAAGGACAAGCGTCCCTCAGACTCCTGTAGTTTGCGTGAAGAACCGGTGTTTGGGGCTGTTAGATCTTGCTGCTGAAGCAAGGAGACCTCTGCCCAGCCTGTTTAGCAGTGTACAAACAATTCTTGGAAGGTTTCTGAAGAAACACCCATCAGTGGAACTGGTGCTCCTAATTATCAGCTACATTTGGTTGCTCCCTGAAAGGTGCTGCTCTTGCCTCTGCGCGTGTGCTGCTCTAACGCCGCCAGCGCGCTGGAGACACTTAATGTTCCTCCAACCCTATTTACACCAAAATGTTTTTAAGAGGATTAAGTGGCCAAATGTCATGTGCTGCTACCGTGCTGCAAGGTTATCTCTGCCTGACAGGGGGCAGCAACGAATTAATAAGTGCTGCTATTTTTTCTTACCCTAAGTGCAGCTAAAACTATTTGAAAGGTTAAACTCTGAATTAAAATGTGTTTACCAAGAAAGACTGGAAAAAGAAACAGGGAGAAAGCAGCTGATCCTCACCAGCTCCCAGAGTGAGTCCGCTCGAGTTGTTTACTTGTTTTATTTATTTTTTGCCCTTGGCAGCCTGTAAAAGCTGAACAGATGTAATTAACCCAGTGCAAAGGCAGCAGCGTATGCTGACTGCAGTGCCATGAAGGGGAACGAGCTGTACACGTGTAAGGCACCTGTATCCTGGCATCTGCCAGAGCATTGTGCCTGAATGTCTTTCTGGCAAATTAATAAATAAATGTAGCTGTCCCCAGACAGTGACTGTGTCTATCTGAACATATCCGCACTAACAGTATTGCTTTGTTCTTGTTTAGCACTTTTGTCTGTTATGCTGATACCACCACAAAGGCCCCCAGTTGCAATGCAGTATTGACATCTCCACTATAAGAGCAGGGACTGGATTGACATGGTTGCAGGGTTTTTAGGCATTCCCACAGAAAAGCCATTTTCTGCATAGAAAATCATTTTCCAGAAAGGATGGCAGCTGTAAGCATCTCCCACTGCTGATCTTCTATGCACTGAATGCCGGGTTTCATTTTTTTGCCTTTTGCTTCAAAAATAAAATTGACCTACACCAATACAAAGGCCATCGACACCATGACCAGGGACCTTTTCTCTGGCTGTTTGTTCCCTGTCAGCTTGAGCCACTTGCACCACATCAACATGTCTGGGTGACAAAGAGAAGAATTTCTCTCCTACCGTTAAGTTCTCCCATGCACCCTCTGTACAATAACAGGTGCTTCCCTGGCATCTGACATATGAAGCTCCTAAATAACTTGCCAAACAGTAATGAACTAGTATTCCCCGCAGTCCCATTTCAGATAATTTATCCAATTTGACAGATGGGAAAACAGAGTGGGGCTAGAGCAGGAGCAGGGTTTAAACCCCAATTACTTGTGTTACAGGAAGCATAAGTTACAGCTGGATTATACATGAACATGTTCCTTGGTTTCATCATACTTAGAACAGACGTAATCACTCCCGAAATGTTACTGAGCTGGTTCTGGTCTTAAGTGTCATTGGATTTCCTCATGTAGAATAAATACTAGGAGTTATGGAAACTTTATAAAGCTCTAATTATTTTAGAGCCATATGCTTTATTCCAGAATTATCTCCATAAGGTTGCACTGCCTTATCACATTTTTAATCACTTTTTTTTTTCCTTGCAGCAGAGATAGAAGGCAGTTCCTTAAGAAGTCGGGATAAGAGGCTTAGTTTGAATTTGGTAAGTACTCTGCTTGCATAAATTTAAAATACTGGCACATGACAAACTTCAAAAAGTGAATCATTTCACATGCTGATATTCAATCGTTCCTCTCCTGTGTTGAGCAGAAGAATAAAAAAATGGAAGAAGCACTTGGCTTTGGGCAACTTCTGTGCTGCTTCTTCGCAGCCACAGGAAGCCTTTGAGAGAGGAGGGAGGGGGAGGCCACAAGACTGAGCGTCCTGGCTTTTAAGCAGATGAATCCAGGTCTGTTGTTAAAAAGGATACTGGTAGCCTTGAGAATTAAACTGTTGACCAAGAACACCTGAGAAAATTGCTTATCTCTTGAAAAAAGGGTCTAAAGGAACCTATCGCTTCATGATCCTGAGGGATATCTCCTCTTCAGGACATAGGAAAGTCTCTGCTCTCAAAGCGCCTGTGATTCAGGGCTCTGTCAGTCCGAAGCTTCCTGACTCAGCCTTTGACAGACATGCTTATATGTAGCACCATCACACACATCACATAGCCGGTCTTCTGCCTGGCACTGGATACTGTCTTCTGTGCAGGAGATCCTTCCCTGCTTGTATGTAAGCTCTGGTGGTGGGCAACTTATATTTTTCGCCCCTTTGAAAGCTTGCAAGATTTGTAATCAGTCCCTCTCACCGCTCAGCCAGCACTAACCTGCATGAAATCAATTTCTAGTGTTTATTTTCAGCTATCAGCAGCAACTTGTAGGTATGTGTGTCTGCTCTCTCAGCTTCCACATTTGCAAAAGCCTAGTTGATCAGATATTCTCCTTTCAGATGTTTTTATGTATGAAGGAGCCTCCTTCATTTTATAGGGTGGAATTACTGCTGGGATGCAAGTGCAGCCTCATTGAGGTTGGAGGATTTAACCTACTTAAGTCACCGATAAGTTTGGTCCTAGTTTCCAGCAGTGACTTGCGAAGCTCAGAAGTGGATTTCTCCAGAACTGGAGTGTGCATCTAAACTCATCTGTCTCGTGTCTTTCCAGCTTGCGCCTCTCAGAAAGGTCACATCAGGACTCGCCTGGCCTGGGGCTCAGCTCAGATCTATTGCCAGCTCGCAGCACCTCCTGGCTTGCAAGGGGTTAGCTATTCGTTTATTGACCCATTTCTCTTTCTTTTCCTTCTTTGCTTCTGAAGCCCTGTCGGTTCTCCCCGCTCTACTCGACTGCTTCGGACAACACAGAGGACAGCTATGTCCCCATGCGCCCCAGCACCTCTCCTTCTGCACCTGACTGTTCACCCGATGGCTACATCCCCATGAGCCCCGGCTCAGCCACGTTTACCTTCCCTGTCGTCAGCACTGAAAAACTCACCAGCCCGCTACCTGAGCTGCCCTCGGACTTGGAGCCGCCTCCGGTGAACCGAGACCTCAAGCCTCGTCGGAAATGTAAGCCCAGACCTAAACTGCAATTGGCAGCCAGCGGGTCCTCATGGCGGGAACATGGGTTACCTCCTTTGATAGTGTCCTTGGCACATTTTAAAGCGCTTCCAGAAGAGGAATTGAATTGCTGTGTAAGTGGCTTATAGTACTGTAACACAGGATGCGTCCACAGGGTCGTTTGCAAGCAGAGCAAGAGCATCCATGTCTACGTTTGCAGTCAGAGACCAGGTGGCTGCATTAGCATGGTGCATGGCTTCAGATCCACTCTGACTGCAAATCACCAAATGGATATAGCCTTAGAGAGACAGCAGACTAAATCCTGCAACTCTGAATTACCCATACTGCTGTCTCACCAGCTCCCTGACCTTCCAGGAGCAGGACATCCAAACACTCAAAACTCGATGTGTGGGCTGTTGGTTAAACCTCTGTTGGGTAGGCGCAGCTGTCTTGGTTTAATCAGGAATTTCCTGCAGATGCTTTTTCTGATGGTAATTTTCCACTCCTCCTTTTCATGGCATCTCCAAAATCTGGGTTGCGCTTCCAGAGGATATACTGGGGACAAAATTTAGCTTTGCAGTGGAGAAATTGCCTAAACCTAGCCTACATTAAAGCTCTTTGGGCTACAGAGCCAGAGGGCTACTTGGAAATTGGTTCAGGAAATGTTACTGTGAAGAGGGGACAGAAGTTTAGACCATTGCCAGGAAGCAAAGCTAGCTCAGGTACTTTCTTAGAGGGTTTCGAGAATGGAGTGGAAAATGTACATTGATTGGTGAGAGGGATGATCTTGATCTCCACATGTTAGGACCCTTATGTTTAGAAGAGAACCCAAAACCTGTTTTGACCTGCAGGCTGAACTGGCCTCTCCTCTTGAAGGCCGTGTACGCAGAGCAGGTTTCAGGCAAGCACACGGATCTTGTGGGGCATTTGCTCTCCTCATGCCCGTTGTATTTATTCTGTTGTGGTAAATGAGGGATTTTGCTAGTGGTCATTTTTTACTGATTTCTGCCTTGGTTATATCAGTTATGTTCTGTGAAATACTCTGTTAGTTTCTTGCTGTTAATATAAAACCGCATTTTTCTGAACAGTCTGTACTTTTCTTTAGCTCTGCAATTGGAAATGTAGTTGCTTTTGTATCTACTTGCAGCACGGCCACCTCCTCTGGACTTGAGGAACCTCTCCACAATCCGGGAGCATGCTGCTGTGACCAGGATGTGGACTGTGCCTTAGTAAGTCAACAAGAAACCCGCCGTTCCAATCTTTTAAGATTTGACATTGTGGAATGGAGTTAAAAATAACTTATCGCATCCCACAAGAAACAATTTCCTGGCAAAGTCCACAAACAGAAATTCCCCAGGGCTCCTTCCAGCATCCCCCAGGCTTTTGCTGTCTCTAAAAAGCAAAGCTGCCTTTCATGACGGGCAGCTCCAGTGCGTTCAGCATCGCACAGTGATGCCCAGTCTGTTTTGAAGGTTCCTTTCAAAAAGACTGGAGCTGGTCTGCACTCTGTTGTGGCTGTGGCTGCTGGGATGGCTAAAAACTTCACGTGCTTGAATTATTTTTTTTCAAAGTGATAGAGCTGTTTTTGTTCCTGAGAATTAATATAGCAAAGGAGAACCACATAAGATAAAGATCTGCCTGACTAGTAGTCTGGGTGTAGAATTTTGCTGTGCCACACAGCAATTCAGATTTGACCTGTTGGTGTGACCTTTTGTCGATGGAGCTTGGTTGTGGGGTAAAACAAACGCTTTTGGTCCCAAAGCCCAGGCAGAATGAACAGATGATACTGCTGGGCTCCAAGCGCAGTGAAAGACTCATCTTGAGGGAACTCGTGAGCCAGGGAGGACTGCAGCCTGCTGGCTGGGGAGATCCTGACGGTACGGAGAAAGGCTGACAGGAGAGCCAGCTGTGCTGACGTGTGCATGCAAAAGCCAGGAATTCCCACCGACCTCCTCTCCATACCCTGGTCACTCTGGGAGATGTGGCTTTTTCTAGCTTTTGAGGGCCAGACAGGGCATTTCCACTCCCCCTCCTCAGGTAGTCATTCGGAGGGCAAAAAGGGATGCGAGATGGGCAGTTTCTCGGCTTCAGACCCCTCTCTCAGCCGTACAGTCCAAAGCCGGTTAAGCCCTTCGGTGCTGCATGTTAGGGACACCCAGTAGCCTGCCTCCCAAGCATCCCTGCCAGAGTGCTGTGGTTAATTAGTGCTGACATAGTGCAGAGTCCTGAAGGATAACGAGCTTGGAGGGAGTTTGCATGTTTTACATTAACAAAACTAAAAAAGTAGTATGCCCGGAACTAATAAAGCAAAAGGAATTATACTGTTCATGCTGCATAAAGTGGCCATCTGATTTCCTAATAACTAACCCCGTTGTGCTAGCCTGCAATCATTTACTCACGATATACCTCTGACAGCCACGTTAGTGGAAGAGATTTCCTTGTACAAAGGCTGAGTCGCAGCCTTCTCCATAGCACAGATAGCATGTGTTTACACTGTGTTCAAAGCCAGACAAGTTCCCCCGCATGCACCCCCAGCAGCCGAGTAATTCACATCAAACTCCAAAATGTGGATACCCACAAAACTAAGTAACTGCCCCATCGGCACATATTACCCAGATGAATGGTATCTGGCTCTGTGCCCCTTGTTGGAGAATTGCTCCAATGTTTTATGCTTTCTGTCATACTAGAGATGGCAAACTTTCGCAAATCCAGCAAAAAAAATCAACAAAAACACTCACAGCAATATAGCACACTTTTTCTAGAACTGAGAAGTGGTTTTGGACATCCTCTCCATAAAGGCTGCAGCGTTAGTGTGAGTTTATTCACCATATGGACTGTGTCAGGCTTTGGCTTCATTTCAGAGCATCTGTAAGATGCTTCCTTAACCTCTCCTGTGTTTTTCTTCATAGCAATCGAATGAGCTTTATCTCACCAGAAAGAGACGGTATTAATTCAGCAAGAATATTTGCCAATTCAGTTTCCGGAGAAGAGGAAGAAAGTTACATTCATATGGTAATCTTCATTTTCACACAGCCATCCTTTGCTTTATTCTGCTCTGTCACATTGATGGAGAATGCAGAAGTTTGTTTTCTAAGAAAAAATGTTGAGGAGGTTTGTCCTTTGCCTTCTGTTTTTTAAAAAAATGATGAAACGGTTTTAAACCAAAGACACTGGGACCAATTTACGGAGAGATAAGGGAAGCCCTTCTTCTGCTCCGCAGAACTCAGCTGTTCACCCACGAATGTTGCTGAGCAGTTCCAAGAGATCACAGGGATCAGCCATATTTACATGAGAACTCATTAAGGCAAAGGAAAATTAAATCTTTTCACCTTTCAAAAGTGTGCCCTGCGAAATCTCCTAGGAAATGACAGAAAGCCGTTAGTGCACTTCCTAAAGAAACACACCAAATATTGTGCAGAAACAGAACTCCCATTAAAGTCTCTTATTGCTTGTGCTTTGGCTGGTGGCACTAACCCCTCTTCCCATCCCATGAAAGAAGAACATCTGGCTTTGTGGCTTACTTTTCTTCATTCACTCTTTAGCCATATCTTGCAAAAGACCAGAATCTCAGTTTCCTTTGAATTTTAGGTGGAAATGGATCTCAAATCCCTCAGTCTGAGCCAATGTCTACAGATTTGGCTCCATAGCCAAAGCCAAATAGCAGTGGCTATGGAAATATATTGCAAAAGTGACCACAATCTCCATGAACCATAGTCTCAAATTTTAACCCACATGTCTACTAGATCAAAACCTGCTCAGAAGGGCAGTTCCAGTTGTAACTACTCCCCACTTGATTTTTCTAGTCAAATAAAAGCTTCCATACATTTGTGGTCATCTGTGATTTTCCTGCGATTAATTTTCAGTTGCTAGATTTAAACAGAACTATCACTGTTTCTTAAAACTCACAGAACAATGATTCTTAAGAGGGCACCCCTGCAAATCTGAGCCCCTTCCAAGGGCTTGGGCTGAGAAGCTGGTCGCAAGTCCTTCCCTGATAATGTTGAAGGAAAATCAGACATGTTTTCTTGTTTTGCCATAATTACCAGGAGCAAAAGGCTCTCACGGTTTCTTTATGCCATCCCACAATTAATCAGTGTTACCCTGTGGTTAGTCACCAAACACACCCTTGGCATAGACAATTACGTGGATGCTGACCCTCCACACTCGCGTTCTGCCAGACGAGTCTCCCACCTCACAGTAGTAATCCTGCTTCCTTTTGGGATCATGTTTTAAAAGCATTAAAAGTTTCTCTTCTTTCCTGACAGGAACACAGACAGGCAACATCTCCTTACAGTGGTGCTTTTCCATGGACAAGGAAATCTAACCTTGATTACTTAGCGTTGGATTTTAATTCTGCTTCCCCATCCCCTGTACAGAAGGTATGAGTCATTTGAAAATCCCCACAGCCTCCTATCTTTTTGTCTGCTGGGAGGAAAACGGGACCGAGAGTCACACTGTGCTAGGTGCCCTAAGTATCACGATGAAGCCAGTCGTGTTTCCAGCTGACTGCATTTGTGGCAGGCTCAAGATTAATATAATAAAAGCACTATTAGGGTGATTACAAAGTGTCCTTAGCGTGACTCACAGGGATGCCATTAACATGAGCTCGGCAGAGGGCATGAGACTGTGCTGGGATGTGCAGCCGTGAGGGGTTGTGGGCAAGCTTGTTGGTGCTTGCAGGATCTCTGCATGCTCTTTCTTTTTCATCAAGTCTCCACAAACCCTTTCCTGCTAGTTTTCCCCCAAATCTCTTTGCAGTAACAAGTTTACAGCCCATGATAAATTCACGGGGTGAAACTGTACTGTCTCTTGTAACACGGCAAAATGTGCATCTTTATTCTTGCATCGCCAAAAGCATTTCAATTTCCTTAGCAACGCTGAGAAAACACATTCCTTGTCCCAAAGAGTTTATAGCCTGCCCAGGTAGGTACCACTGCAAAGCAATGAAGTGTTGTCGGTTTGGGCCATTCTACGTCCTGTGTATCATTTTCCCCATCAGCTAATATTCCTGGACGCAAAAGACTCAAGACTCCTAAGCTTTCATATTTAAACCCTCCCTGTAGTTAAAATGCAGGATCACTCAAATGAGAAGAGGATGATTACCTGCATGGAAATAGCCAGCACGTTTCCCTCGCTCAGTGTGCTGGGCTGAGTGACAGGGTGACAGGCGGATAATTATAGCTAAAGCAGGCTGTAAAGCAGTGCTTTTGTCAGCTGATGTCACTGTGAGCTTCAAGGTGAAGTGAAGCAATCAAGGAACAAGGGAAAGGGAAAGCAGAAAATCAAGCCAAGTTTCACTAACATCCTTTTTCAACCCTAAAATTAATACATTGTTTTTTTCCTCTCTCTCCCACAGAAACCTTTTCTCTCTGAGGAGCAGAGAGTGGACTATGTCCAGGTAGATGAACAGAAGACTCAAGCTTTACAGAACACTAAGCAGGAATGGACAGATGAGAGGCAATCGAAAGTCTAAAGGAAGAAGATTTGGGATCTGGAGGATTTTTTTTTTTTGCACTGGAACCACAATGTTAATGAAGCAGCTATCACAGTAGAGTTCAAAGGCAGAGAGAGTTGCCAGATGCTTACGGTCTGTAGAAGAATGGCCTTCTTAATGGGAACCTTTGATTTCAGCTGAAAATAGTATGTTGAATGAGTGAGTGGTTCACTGATGATTAAAGTAATGCATTACCCTTTTTACTGCCCTTACCAGTAAGCTACATGGTACCATTTTCTGGCATGATTCTGCGACAAGTCATACACTTAAAGTTAACAAATCCACTACATGTTGCATTAATCTAGTTAGTCCTGCCTTCTCCCTTTGTTGCATAATTCCTAGTTGCTAAAGCTATTTTTTGATATTCCTACAAATACTGTGGGTGCTCAGCATGCTTTTACGGCAGCAGGCATCTGACAGGTATTGGTGACTAATCAACTAAGGGCTAAAATACTGAAACAATAAAAAGAACTTTTTGAATATATAGTGCTTAAGCAAAGAGAACTTTGGAAAATATTTTTCCCCCGGATTTAAAAGTTCTGACTCTGAGCTGATGCTGTCAGAAACTCGAAACAGGACTATGTACCAATGGGACTGGAACGCATGGTCTTTGACCCTCTGGACGACGGTCATCGTATTAAGCTTCTTCTCTGCATTGTGGCTTATACTTGTCGCCTTTCTGTCTGACTCCTACTGATGTTTTCTCCCCTATCTTGAGGAGTGTCTTCAGCACAGCACAGCTGCTCCTCTAGCAGGAGGCTGCAGGCACACAGCTCTTGGCTGGCCAAAAAATAGAAAGGGAAGCTGTGAGCCTGTTTCTGCAAGTCTGGAGAGAACTGGCAAAGGATCAAGAATGCTTTCATCTGAGCTGCAGAAGAAATTCCATTGGAATTGCTGGTAGCAGTCGTCAAACTGATTGTTTCGCTAGACCCACCCCAAAAAAAAAGAGAATTAGGAAGTGCAGCGTGCTCTGAGAGAGGCTAGCAGGCCTGCCAAAATAAAACAACAATGCACTTACGTGGCGCGAGGACCTCTGGGTTCAGGAAGCTTATCTACCTTGGGACTTGTTACAGGCATATCTCAGGATCACATATGTGTATAGTTTGTAACATATTTAACTTTCAAAGCTTGGCTGCAATCTTTATTTTAAGGTGGCACACAGCCACGTGAACATGGAAGTAGGCAGTACCGCCGAGTGACCCACACTGGATTTGATCTTGCAGGCTTTGCTCACGCAGATAAGTCCCACTAGCCGCAAGAGGTCTGATCCTGCCAGCGAGGACAGGCAGCCAGGACCCTTATGCAAGGTTTCCTCTTTGACAGTGCCAAGTCACTGGCCTCCCTTCGTGTGCCTGTTGCTACCACGTTGTGTTACTGTAACGTGACATCCCAAAAATGCTGGTTTACCAAACAGAGGTCGTAGAAATGTCATTGCAGAAACCACTGGCATTTCAAGGCTCCTACTTACCGTCCTCCACGCACTCGTTCTGCTTCAGCCATTTGGGCACGCCGGGAGGCTGAGAGACGTGGCCGAGTCACACGTCCCGCTGGGAGAGGCAGAGTAGCTAACAGAAACACCGTTTTTCTCCTACCTCAAGAGAGCTGAAGTGCTTGCAAGTCTTGCTGCTTCTTTAGCACAAATGCAAAGCTGGGGATCCATGGTGACCAGGCTCTTGTTAGCTTACCCTGTGAGGACAACGAGGTTCACCAGCACCTTTATTGACTCTGGGGCAAACTGGGCACCCAGGCCTGCGGGCATGAAGTGTCCAGGACTAGAGCTGCTTGGAAAACCCGGGTTTATACCGCAGATAGCTGAGCTGCTGTTTCCTCCTACTCTGCTCCTCCTCCCCTCACCAAAGCTCTAAAATGAAAGGTAATGTTCGTAAAAGTTTTGAAAAGAATCCAGAGGTTTCCTTATAAACCTTGTTTGTCTGATGTGAAATCTAGTTTGTTAAAACCCAGTTGTTTTGTCCTAAAACTGATTGAGGAGAGCTCTGAGTTGTTTTGTCCTAAAACTGATTGAGGAGAGCTCTGAGCAACCATGCCCTGGGTGTGGTGTTGCTACAGGGGAAGTGGGTTTGGGGAGAGGCGGTGGAGGTCTGCGCCTCCGCAGAGGCGTTAGAGAGAGGAGGGCGAGGGAGGGCCACAGCTACAGAGACGTTTGCCTTTCTGCCCAAAAGAATTGCCTTTCTTTCCAGGTGTACAAATAACACATGTCACGGAAGGCTTTTGCTGTGTGCTGCCATACTGAAAGAGTTAGAAGGCGAGCTAAGACGTGTATTACAGCAGGGGACAGAAAACATCCACAGAGGGCAGGTAAAATTCTGCTATGCTCCTGCAGCTCCCGAATTGCAGAGTGATGGCCTGGCAGCCTCCGATGTGAATTGCAATAGCAAACAAATAGCTCGTGTTTGACTGGAGTGTTACTTTTCACACTTGTTTTCAGAAACTTCTGAAGTGGAAAAACACCAACTTATTGGAGACAACTTGTTATTGTAGTTTATTGTAAATTTATTTAAATTTATTTAAACTTCAACAAACCTGGCTAACGGATCATTCAGAAGTTTAGAAAAGAAAGAGCTCTTCATATAGCTTGGCAGGCACTGTCCTTGGGTCGGAATAGCCCCCTTTCAACTTCCTCGTGTCCCCTGCTTGCCCCCACCGCTCTCCTATCTTGATCAAATGCTGCTCACTGGTTTCTAACATTCACTTCTTAACTACAAGCTAAGTTTGGGGGTTTATTCAGATTTTTCATTTAAAGTCTGCTTTTACCTGCTGCTCCAGGGTCTGTGACATGCATTCTTGTGTAAGCACAACATGCAAAACAGGAGCAATTAAAAAAAACATCAAAAAAAAGTTTTTGAAAGCAGAGCAGTCCTCCCCCAAGGCTTTCATTTTTTTGTTTTAGTCAAATTCCACGATACTCCAAAGAGGATAAAGAGAGGAGGACGGTGGGAGGATGGCAAAGACCAAATCTGCTGTGGCCACCCCACCATTGGGGATTTCGGTGTGAACAGAGCCACAGAAGCCCCTGCTGCGATACACAGCCACGTACGTGTGGGCTGCCAGGCTGGGAGCAGAGCAAACAGGAGTCACTGTTTAATTAAGTCTGTTCTTAAATACTGATCCCTTGGCTAAAGAGGGAAGAAAACAGGGGAAAGCGCCTGAAAACTGAGTCAGCTTTTGACAGCATCATGTCTGAAAATGTAGCCCAGGCAGGAGCCCTTGCTTAGCACCGGCTCTGGGCTCAGCCCGGCACACTCCTGGTAGTGTCTTCTTTTTGCTGTGGGTCTGTTATGTTGTTATTTGTACGTACTTCTTCAAAAAGTATCGTGAGAGCTGATGCAGAGAGAGGCTCTGCAGCTACAGGAGCATGGGGCGGCCAGTGGTCCCTTCAGAAGCTCCTGTCTCCTGGGGGAACTGGCACTGCCCGGCTCAGGACCTGTAGTGCCTTCTCCAGCGCCGCTGGGCTTTCTCGTTTGAATGGAGAGGGGTGCTAAACGAGCAGAATAGTTTTCGCTTAATTGGAAAGGTCACTCAGTGGAGCTGCCAGATGCAGCTCGGTTGCAGGACGATGTGGAAGACAAACAAGCAAAATGGTTTCAGTCCTGCGGTTATTGTCAGGGTGAGGAGCTGGATTCCCCCCGCTGCTGGCACGGCTGGAGAGCGAGCCAGTTTTCCAGCTTCCAGGAGGGGAGGAGATTGGAGATTGGAGATGGATCTCTTTTACTGAAATTGTCCGTGGCCAATGAGCACGAAAACAGCCTGCGCCAAACACCTGCTTGAACCACGTCCTGCAGAACCATCAGGAAATCAATCTGATCTGAACTTCTTTCCTGGAGCGAGCAGTTATACACATTCCCAAGGTCTTCACTCAGTCTTTCAATGACCACACATTTGAGCAAGGTGTAGCAGGATCCAGGACTCGTTTGCTTTTGGGACTAAACTGTATTTTCCGTTTATAATTCCTTTATCACAGGAGGCAGCATTAAATTCCTTACTGGCAAATAGGAACATTTCACCCGAGAAAAGTCAACAGCCGTTTAACTCGAGCCAGGTGTTTTCAGCCAGCTCCCTTTTGACAACGGTAGCACCCGCTCTCTTCCATGTCATTATTTACATTATAGATGTAGATTTTGGAGCTGTGTTCACTCGAAGTGATTCAGTGGTTTAGTAATTCAAAGACCACCAGATGCTGTGATGAGAATGAAGCACAGGGCAATGCCTTTCCTTTGTCCCCTGTTCTGCAAAACTTGCTCAGGTTTTTTAAAAAAAAAAAAGCCACCAAAATAGCAGACTTTTGCCATGTCAAAGCCAGAATATTTTTTGTTCAAATAAAAGTAAACTTTTGTCTTGTGCAAATGAAGCATTATACGTTTTTTGTATTTGTAAATCTGTGGGGAAGCATTAAGCAGTCATCTCTGTTACAAAGGAGTAAGTCATTGATAAAGGGAAGGGGCTTGCCTTCCTGATATTTCATTGTAATGTTGTTGTATATATTTGCACATTAAACTGTGTATCTTTTTTCTAATAAATTAATATAAAATGTAGCTGTGATCTTTAATCATTTTGATAAGCGAAGGCACTCATGAGGAAAACGTCCACATTTTTCATTTAATTCTTCTTCCGTTTTTTAAATCTCTTGTTAGGCTGCGACTTGTGCATAGAAATTATTTGGATGCAAATTCAAACAAATTTGCAAACCAATTTTGTACACCCGTGGATCAGGAAGACAATTTATAGGTAACTTGAGAAACAAAGAACGATGAAGCTGCGACCTGGGCTCGTGTCTGCATCCTCTGGGGACCCGGGTACGCTGCAGCCCCCCAGGCCCTGCCGCTGCCGTAGCCAAGGGGCAAGAAGGGGCTGCACTTACTGACCGAAGACACAGACCACGAGCACAGATTTGTTCAGCATGTGCTCTGGGCTTGGCTACAAAGACTGGTTGTTATTTAACCTGATCCTTCAATTGCTCTGCGCTGAGGAGCCTAGCTGCAGTTAATGTAATTTCCACATGCAGAGAGCCGGGGACGTGGGGTCCTTTCGACGTGCACGTCTCGGGATTTTGAAGATGAAACGAGGGCGTCCGTGGGAGCCGAGCTGGGCAAGCCTAGCTGCTAACAAGCAAGGTAGATTGGGAAATAGTTTATTTATTGCTTCATGCAAGTGCCACTTTTGGATCTGTGTGCTTTGTGATGCTGGCTGGATACCCGCTGCAGTGACTCGAGGGACTTGTAGTGCTGAGAGAGCCACTGATGGAAACTTGGCTGATGACTCCAGAAGCACAGACACGTGTAATTTAGATAAGCGTACGCCTGGGGGCTTGATACAAGGGAACTGCGTGACATTTTGCGTTCAGCGTTACGAGAAGGGCAGGTCGGACAAATAAAAGGTCAGATAAAGTCTAACTGCCGGTTCACAGGCTGCTTCCGTGTCCTCTCTCCAGCGGAGATGGGAACGGCCCTTTCGGCAGGGCGTACTCCCCAGAAAACCGGCCTCCCTCTCCCACGCCAGCTCCCGGACCCTCGGAGGAAAGCAAGCCATGCCGAAGCCACTGGCATGTCCCTGCCACAGAGAACTTCCCAGAGCAGCAGGGTTGGCTGGCACGGAGGGTCCCGGCACCCAGAGCATCCCCACAGGCAGGGACAGCCCGGCCCGTGGCAGCCAGCGCCCTCTGAGCTTGTGACCAAGAAGTGGGGCTCTGCGAGCCAACGGTGCTGAAATGAAGCAGTACGAGGCTGCACAAATTTCAGGAAGGTCTCAGACTTCTCACGCCTCTATGCAAAGTACCTTGGTGATTAGATAATAATAATAAGGGGAAAAAACTGATAGCAAGAAGTGTGACTGTGTAAGCGCTTGGTAGATGTTCCCCGCTAATCACATCCGTAGCTTCAAACCATGTAAAACCCTTCCCTGAAGCAAAATGCCGCGGAGCAGCCAGCCTGTTACCAAACCCCGGTCATCCTCATGGGGCACGAAACACAAACCCCTCCAAAAAGGCAGCAGCTCCCTACTGCCCCAGTGCTTTTTGCCTCTTTAACTCTTTTGATTCCGAGTGCAATTGCTTTGGTATATTTTAGCCTGAGATGCTCAACAAAGCGCTACTTTAAATGGGCATTCCCGTGCAATCGTGTCCACGCTGGGGGCCGTATCAACACAAGGACACAAGTCTTGGACCACGGTGGCGATGTCTCCTTTCTCTCCAGGAGATCTGCAAGAGCTTTGGTGAAGGCACCTGTACTTTTGTTTCTGATTTTTCACGTGCGCTTTGAGGGCCAGTGACTCCCCCAGGGCCGGCGGCAGCAGCAGAGACGACGCCTGGGTCTGCGGAGCCTTAATCCTGCTGCCCTGTCGCCAGCAACCAGTGCAAGCCACATGCTGTGTTTGGACAGGTCTGAAGATCTGCATTTCCCCATCACAGAGCTTCTGAAGCTCCAGTTGTTCGGTGCAGAGCGTGAGGAGGGGCTTTTATACATGTTTATAGGCACGGGCTGGGTGTCAGCAGCACCATGTCTAGCGCTTAAGCACAAATGATGTGGCTGGCAGAGGCTCAGCCCCTTCCCACTGATCCCAGGCCCTGTTGTAATGCAGGAGCGAGCAGGGAGCGACCCAACCTTTCATTCATTGTCCTGTTTTGTTCTGCTTCGATACTTGATTTTCCTTTCACACACGATTTTAGCATAAGCTCATTGTTATACAGCCCTGGCATGCCCTGTTCTGACAGCTCGGGGAACTTGGTGATGGCAAACTCATCAGCTTGTCAGAGCCTGGGAAGCCCTTGCTCTGCTGGTGGGCTCTTGTCGAGGGCTTCAAAGCTTAACGCAGTCTGGGGTTGTTTTCCTCGCATGGGTTTGTGGTGGTGGTTGTTGCCATTTGATTTGCTCCTTCATTTGGTGGACAGGAAGCTCAACATGAGCCAGCAATGTGTGCTTGCAGCCCAGAAGCCAACCACATCCTGGGCTGCATCAAGAGCAGCGTGGCCAGCAGGGCAAGGGAGGGGATTCTGCCCCTTCACTCCACTCTAATGAGACCCCACCTGGAGTCCTGCGTCCAGCTCTGGAGCCCCCAGATAAGAAGGACATGGACGTGTTGGAGCGGGGCCAGAGGAGGCCACAAAGATGATCCGAGGGCTGGAGCACCTCTGCTGCGAGGAAAGGTTGGGAGAGCTGGGGATGCTCAGCCTGGAGAAGAGAAGGCTCTGAGGTGATCTTAGAGCAGCCTGCCAGTACCTGGAGGGGCCGACAGGAAGGATGGAGAGGGGCTTTTCACAAGGGTGTGTAGTGATAGGACAAGGGGGAACAGCTCTAAGCTAAAAGAGGGCAGATTTAGATTAGATATTAGGAAGAAATTCTTCACCATGAGGGTGGTGAAACACTGGAATGGGTTGTCCATAGAAGCTGTGGCTGCCCCCTCCCTGGCAGTGTTCAAGGCCAGGTTGGATGGAGCTCTGAGCAACCTGGTCTGGTGGAAGATGTCCCTGCTCATGGCTGGGGGGTTGGAAGCAGATGATCTTTAAGGTCCCTTCCAACCCAACCCAACCCAACCCAACCCAACCCAACCCATACCATACCACACCATACCATAACATAACATACCATACCATTCAGAAATGTTCAGTGCTTCGCCTGGGAGCCCAGCTACTTGGAAATGCCTCTGACTGTGCCGTTATCCGGAGACGCTGGGCTTTGCTACTGCTGTGGTTACTTCTCAGCTTCCTTCCCCACATGAACAGCACAGAGCAATGGGGAAGACCTACTCTGTATTTCTCCCCACAAGGAAAAAACCCACAGATCCCCCACATGAAAGCAGCAGTTCTGCCATCCACCCTGGGAGGACGGCACTCTGCAGGCACCTTGGCTTTCTCTGGGAAGGCACGGAGCATTTTGTAGGGTTACAGAATGATGGAAAAGGCAAAGCATCAAATGAAGGCAGCGCTGGCAGGTGTCTGCCAGCACCGGAGGAGATGCCAGAAGGCGAACATAGCTTTTGCCTTTAGGTTTCCAGATCAAAGTTCAGGATGAGCTTTCAGCGCGACATTTTGTACAGCCTGAGAGAGACAATCCCTCTACAGAGAGAGATGGAGGATTGAGAAATAAATGGATTCATAAAATCTCTGAGGTCTCGGTAACTCTTTGGTCTCTCTGTTTTTTATTAACATAGCTTTTGGGAAGCAGCCAGGCTTGCCAAGCAAAGGGAGCCAGGGTTTCAAACAGGAGACCTGGAGGGGTTTGGGTGCCTCCACCGCTGGGGCATCCAGCTGAGATCCTCTTCAAGGGCTTGGCTTTCAGAGACGCTGAGCTGTTCCCCTCCAAAACCGAAGTGCCTTAGGACTTGTCTGAGCAGGGGCTACGTTCTCCCGCCCCGGCTGCACCCTGCTGCGGGCAGCTCCAGGAGGGCAGCAGGGACAGATGTGTTCTTTCAGACTATGAACTATTTATTTCGAAGCACTGAGCAAGCCCGACATACTGATGCTGGCAAATAAAGCTCCCAAAAAAGGGTAAGGGGCTTCCCAGCAGAAAATGTCTGTGGCCTTTGGTGTGTATGTTTTCCATGAAGATGAGGTGGTCAGCAGGGTAGTAGGCAGGCTGTTTGCAGTTTAAAAATAAGACATGTAATTTTTGAAGGTTTTTTTTAAATAAAAAGTGGAAGATTCATCATTTCTTTGGTTTGACTTCCTCCATGGTTAGCCAGAAATCATCAGGAAATGCCACTGAAGGAAATCCGTCCCGTTCTGCCTGCTCAGCACAAGGAAGGCACCCGCAGAGGAGCACGGCGAGGGGGGCTCTGGCTCTTCCCAGGCAGAGCTGAGTGACACGGCAGAGACAGCTCAGGAGCAAACTTGCATGACATGTGAAGTAAAAATGACAGGGAGACAAAATAGAGATGGATTTCCACAATCAGCACATCCAGAACTTGACTTTTGCACAAATGAACATTTGGAATAACTCCAGAAATGTCAGCAATTTTTTTTTTATGTACAGCACAGAAGCATCTTGTACTACCCAGACACCTCTTCAGACTTTGCTTTTCTCTAAACAGCTCTGACTGTTAAATGATACACAAGGCTTATCAAATAGCTTCGTTTCTTCTTGTTATTTATTTTTTGTGGACTTGCCCATTAGCCTGTGCTCCTCTCACTGGTGACCACCCTACTGCTCCCTCCACAGCCCACAGCTCGGCTGGCTCGAAAAGCACTCGAGTGTCGTTATTTGCCTCCAGCCTCTCTGGATCAAGTTGGGAGAAAGGGACACTTTGGTGTTATTCCAGCAGGTATGGGAGCCTATACACTCGTGGCTGCAACCATGGAGATGTCTAAGCAAAAGCACCGTTTTTTTCTGTTGATGGCATAATGTTAATCCTCCTAACGATCTCTTGCTAACTCTGCTGACGGCAGCTGTTCACTGAAAAAGTAGAGGGAGGAGCGTGCCGAGTGGCTGATCTGTACTGGGAGGAGGTGAGAAAGATGTGCAGGAGCTTGGAGCAAAGAGAAGAGCAGCTGTACCCATGAGCTTTATTTCAACCCTGCAGATGAGTCACTGCATAGAAAAAGTTAAGCTGGTGAAGAACCCCAAAACTCAGTTTTACAGGCTAGTACAAAGTCTAGGTCTTTTCTAGAAACAGATGTTCTTGTTCAGCACAGTGTCTCTGCACTGTGTTATTCTATGGCAGGGAGTAAAGTGTGCGAGGCCAGGCAGCGGAGCGTCTTTGCATCCCTCTTTAGCTCTCTGACTCGTGCTTCGGAGGAGCAGACGCAGTCAGGCTCACCCTCGGGGCCTCCGGAGCGTTCCAGAGCACAGAGCCCAGCCTGTGCCGGCAGCTCCCCAAGCCACTGCAAGACAGATAAGGAAAACAACCTTTACAGGCGGAAAAGCAGGTGTGCCCCAGCCCTGCAGATACCGTGTCCAAAGAGTCCACAGGCAGAAAGAGGAAATGGCTCCGAATCACGTCTCGTTTATTTGGGTTATTCTTCCTACGGATGCCTTTGATCCCACCTCCCAGGGATGCGGCGGGTTCAAGGTGCTCCGTGGCATAGGGAAACCCACGAGGTCCTTCTGCTGAGGAAAGGCTCGGCAGCTCCGGGTGTGCAGGATCAGCTCTCGGTACGGGGGCATTGGCTTCGTTCGACAAACACGTAAGCTGTCACTTCAGGTTGAAAGCCCTCTGCAAGCTCCTTTCGCTGCGTGGATCGAGAGGAAAACACACCCAGCTGCTTGTGCCTTCTCCCTCCCTCAGCACCCAGGGGAGAGCCAGCCTCAGACCAGGGGGAGGGAAACCTGCAGCCTCGGGAGGAGGCAGAAAAAATCACACTCAGCTGGAAGTCTTGCCTGCAAATATCTCAGCAGCAGTCGGGGTGTGCTTACTCAATGTCCCCCACGCAATTCTGAACGTCAGAAAAGACTTAAAAATCATATTTCCCTGATAACTCTGCCCCTTGCGCCACGGCCAAGCGGAGTCCTCTGCCTGGAAACCATTGATGCAAGGGCTTCCCAGCACTGCGGGGCCGCAGCTGGCATGAGGTTGGATCAGTAACTCCAACCTAGGGTTGAGCAACCTGTTTGTCAAACCGCGATCTGGCCGCTTCCCGGGGTGGTGCTTGCTTCCCCTCCGCGCCGGCCGTCACGGTACAAAGGGCCAAGGGCAGGGCAGCCGGGGAGAAACCCAGAGAAAAAAGCTACGAGGCACAGGGTGAGACGGTGCTGGGCAAAAGCAAACCTTGTTCTGCCGTGCCCAATACCTAGCTGCTGCTTCCACGGGGAAATCCCAGCCCAGGAGCCTCCAGCACGTTCAATCACACTTTTGTAGGAGGTTGGGAGCAGTATTAGGATGGGCACAAAGCCGTCTGCAGCTGAGTGGGTGGGAGCTCAGGGGAATACAGCTTCCATGTCCCAAAATCTTACCTTTTATTTTGGCTTGGGAAGCACACAAATAGCTGTCCCTCAGAAAGGTCTAAAGCCTCTCCTTATCCACTGTTCACATCATCCATGGCCCCACGGCCGTCACCCCGAACAGAAAAGGGGGAAAAAGGGAAACTGCTGTGGTGAAAGAAGGGACTCAGTGCTAGCAAATGGCCCCCCAAAAGATTTTCAGTTGTCATGGGATCTACCTTGTGCTGTGATTGTTTGGGTTCTTTAATAACCAGCCTCAAGAGATAACGAGGCAAAGCCAGAGGGGAGAGCCAGCGCCAAGATCTGGGGGACCACAGGTAACCTCGAAACGAATCCCTGCTGCTGTCAAGGCAGAGAAGAGGAACCAGCGCCGCTGCCTCCTTAGAGGCTGATCTTCCGTCTCAGCTTGTGAAACCTCTCAGGGGGAAGTGGTCGATCTCTAGCTGGTGTTTGGAGTCATTTTCATGGAAGTCTCCAAATAGATGTTGTGCCGCAGTGCTGAAGTGGGCATTTTTCAGAAAAGTAAACAAAACACCGTTGCCACAGCCCATGTTTTGTCGAGGATGGTGCGGAAAGTGGTCGAAGTTCAGCTGTATTCCTCTCGCGCTCTTTCTGCTCACTTTTGCGCTTGCCCGTGGCAGAGGAAAAAGAGCCCAGCAGTAACTCGAGCAGCCTTGTGCAAAGCAGAGGGGAAATCCAGGACGTAGACCTTCAAGAAAAAGCAATTCACCTGGATTTCTTCTCACAAAGGCAATGTTGCACCAACTCCTTGGCAATGAAATCAGTCCAGGTGCATTTTGGCTGATGCTAAATTGACTGAAGAAGCTGCTGCCAGTGGTTGCCTGTTCCCAGCTCTGCAGTGACCACTGCTGAGGTCCACGCGGTCCAGCCCGCTTCCGCCAACCCAACTCTTGCATTTACCAAAGTAACCCAGGATTTCTCATGTGGGTTGTTCTTCTAGAACACTGAATTCGACACGTAGGACAGAGCTTGAGGAGGGCTGGCAAGCAGGGCTCGCCACCTCTTCCCCGGGACGCTGCCCTGTGCCTTGTGCCACCAGACACCTTCCCCACGCACTTGTTCTTCACTTCACAGCCCATCTGAAAAAGACTCCCCACCCCTGCTGCCAGAGGAATGGTATGTACTGGAATTAAAAAGCAAAGACACCTATATCTATATAAAAACTATACACATTTGTATAGTGTCTGTGTATATATAGCTTAAGAACATATATATGTATATATTCTTGAGAAGCACAAGACGTCTGTGTCTCGCGCTGGGACTCGGAGGTGTGTGGGGGCCAGCCCGCATCCCGCAGGGAGTTTCCACTTCAGTTTCCACCTCGCTGCCTGGTGCCTGTTCCGCTGTGCCTGTGCGCACCAAAACCCAGGAGACCACGTGTGCACCAGCAGCTCTCCATGCTGACGGAACGGGCGGGCTGGGGAAAGGGAGAGGAAAATGCTTGTTTTGCCTGTCACCTTCTCCCATGCAGGGCTGCCCTGTGGCAGATGTGACCGTCACCGGCAGCGTGTGCTGGGATGGGGATGCTGCAAGACACACCCAGCCGTGGTGGCTTCTGTCTTCAGGGGTGAACAGAAAACCACTCTCTATCTTGGTATTTTTATTTTACTGCTATTGGAAAAGTGCTCTTGCATGCTCTCAATATCTTGCAGGTCTGAGCCCACACTGTGGCTCCTGGTGTTGGGTTTCATCGGTCCGTTGAGACAAAGCGTGACTGCAGCCCTGCCGAATCCCAGCGCTGCAGGTGGGTCCCCAAGGGCAGAACTCACCCCGCTCTCCGCGTACCCTCTGTGTAGACCCACATCACTTTCTTCTCTGGAAGATAAAGGTGAGCCGTGGGTTGCAGAAGCTGGCAGTTGTGCCACCTGTAACAATTTTGCTCCTGTTCCCTAATCAGGACAGTAGCTGGCAGTGGCCAGACTTCACTCTCACCCGCTCACGTGTTGCCTGTGGGATTTGTTGCAATATCGGTCCTTGGTTCTGGTTTGCCAGCAGTGGGTACAAAGCAGCGGTCGCTGCTGGGCTGGGCTGGGAGCGCTGGCACCGACCCTGCAGCTCCGTCCCTCGAGCGGCCAGGCACACAGCCGGGCAGAGCGGTGAGCGCTGGGCGAGCAGGGGACACGGCTCAGCCTCGGTGCGAACACCTCCCCGCCAGCGCCCCGGGCTCCTTGTCCCGGGGAGATAACGCAGCCGGCGGTATCTGCCTGTGCCCAGGCGCAGGGCTGCTCCACCAACACCCGGCAGCTCTAAGGTGGAGGAGCTCTGCGTCCCAGCGCTATCAGTCATGCACGCCAGAGGCTTTGCAGCCTCCATTCTTGGTATTTTTACCACTTTTTACCTTCTGAAGCAGGCAGACAGCCTGTTGACGCAGGCTGTTTTCGCCCTGTGGCACAGGGACTTCTGCGGTCGTGCGACTGTTCCCCAGACGCCCCGTGGAGAGTGATGCTCCCGGGCGGGGGCACGGCGATACCCATCGCCCCAGGAACACGGCGCCCGTCGCTGCTGATCTTGGGCTGATGTTAGTCCATCGCCCCCCTCTCCTAGCCCGTGACCCACTGCCTGTTGGGTGTCAGCCATCGACCGGCCCCAGCCCAGCGGCGAGCGGCACAGCCCGACCTATGGTGCCCGAGATAACCCCCCATCCCCGGCTGCCCGCAGCCTCTGCAGCCCCCCCACAGCCCTGCAGCCTTCCCAGCCGCCATCTGGATGGGAAAGCGATGCCGTTTCCTCAGCCAGCTTGCTGTTTCAATTCACAGGTGACCTTGTGCCCGCTGCTCTCGAGTGGGGTTTTGCTGCTCTCCCCCACACAGGGGCCCCATGGCTTTCCTAGGGGAGAAAGAGGGGACTTGGGGACCAAGAGACTCTGTCGTCTGGGCCAAATCGGTCGGAGCTTTCCATCACCTTCTCCGGCACATCTTCTGCCGGCCGCAGGGACACCTGCAGACGAGGATTCTCCCTTGCACAGCACCACAGAGCCTGGTTCCTTTCAGTGCCTACGAGAGCATTGCCCTGTAATACCGGCCCCACCGCTGCGTGAGGAGCAGAAACTTCATCCATCAGTAAGCAAGTGTGTGCGCTTGCGTGTGAAATCACACACTTCTATTCAGCAGATAAAAACGCTGTCAGAAGTGGGAAAGCATTTGGAGCTGCCAGCACTCACTTTCCATTTTCGCTGACTGATTTTACAGACAGAAGGAGAACTCTTGCAAAAACAGGACTGCAACTGTGACGTGACGTTTAAGGGCGTGGGGCTGGAGAGACCAGTAGTAAGAGGTGATGGTGCTTAACAGGCGCCATGGTGTAACCGGAGGAAACAGCAAGTGGCTTTTCAGCACAAAAACGCCTGTCATTGCCTGCAAACTCCTTCAGCCTGCACAACTTTAGCACTTCAAAATAAAACAGTGGCCAAAGCAACCGATAATAATGCAAGAGCCAATCCGTAACTGTCCAGAGTTGAGAGGTAAAGTAATAACTTCACAAACAGCTAATGAAAGCTTTACTTTTAACTTACTGCAACTAAAGGTAAAACAAATCCATGCTTGCTAAGAATGAGACGTGTGCCATGGGCTTGTGTTGTTAACATGTACATATTTCACATTTTGGAAATGTGCATAAAAATCAGCCATGGGTCTTTCAGCAGCCCGAGCAACCGTGTGCCCTCTGCCCACGGAGCCCGGGAGCTGCCCTGTGCCCCACGACGTGACCGCCTGGCAGGAAGGAACAGAGGTGACGGAAGAAGCATTGCTCTGTAACCCCTTAAAAACACCTTACAGAGGAGTAATCATAGAATCACAGAAACATCAAGGTTGGAAAAGACCTCTAATATCATCAAGACCAACCGTCAACCCATCCCCACCGTGCCTGCTAAACCATGTCCTGAAGTGCCACATCTACATGGTTTTTGAACACCCCCAGGGATGGTGACTCCACCACTGCCCTGGACAGCCTGTTCCAATGCCTGACCACTCTCTCAGTAAAGAAACTTTTCCTAATATCCAATCTAAACCTCCCCAGATGCAATTCGAGGCCATGGAGTAAACAGCTCCTCTCTCCCCTGAGCCGGCCCTGAAGCCTTGCCGTCGCCAGCTGTGTAATTATTTTGTTGTTGCTCTCCTTGGCTTCTCTCCAGTGCAATCAAAAGCAGGACCCAGCTTCTGGAGCCCGGCCCTGCCCAACGCCGTTATCGCCAGGCCGGGTGACAGCGCACGCTTTCCAGTGACCTCAGCTCCCCCCCAGCACGCAGACACACGACAACACCCCTCTGGTCTGCGCAGCCACACACCCCAAGCAGCCTCCGCTCCTCCCCCTCAGCAGGGACCCCCCAGAGAAACCCAGAGGGGTTTGTGCAGGTTGTTTGCTTTTCTTCTTCCTCCCAGGCAGTGGAGTGGATCAGCTTCGTAGCGATGCTAGTTACTGAAACCAGCTATTTCACTGCTGGTATTTTGTACACCAGTTCGGATCTCTGGGATGACGACGGCTTGTGTGAAGAGAAGGAAAGAGCCCGGGGAGGAATGTAGCACTGTCTGCTTGGCCAGCTTTCTAAAAATACCGTGCACGGCTCTGTCATCCGGACAGTGGGCACGGCAGCTGCTCCTGTCCCTGCCGGGCTGATGGGACCTGGTTTTCAGCTGGTTTTCCTGTAAGGTCAACTCCGTCCCTCCCTTCCCCAGTAATTCTTGAGCCCCGTGCCCACCTTACTCTCAAAGGAGTGAATGTCTGGAAAATATTAAGGTCTTGCAAATTTTGTGAGAACAGGTAATCAGGCTGAGAAAACAGAGAGGCAATAAGAGGAATTAAACCCTGGGAAAAAACCTTAATGGGAGTCTGTGCCTTATGAGACACCAGAAAATCCACTCTTTAGTCAAGGTTTCTCTCTCATGTGGATTCGTTGATGTTTAATGAAGCGTGAAGTCCCATTAAAGCTTTTCCTGTGGTTAGGACATTCACCATGTGTGGCTTCTCTTATGTCTTAGAAGCAACAGAGTTGTGCTGCAGCCTTGGGGAACTCAGTCTGTCGGTCCCCAGGCACAGACCCATAGAAAGTTATTTGCTGGCTTATTTTAGTTCTGCGGCACATGGGGCTGCTTGTCAGATCCAGCATTTTCCAATAAAAAAAAACAAAAAGAGGAGAGGGAAAGGCAGGCTGCGTACAGTGGGAGCCATCCTGTCCCATGCCATGCCATGTCATGCCATCCTATCCCATCCCATCCCACTCCATCCCATCCCGTCCCACTCCATCCCATCCCATCTCTTCCCATCCCATCCCATCCCATCCCACCCCATCCCACAGCACCAGCTCAGGCTCCTTCCCACACCATGACCAGCCCCTCAGCTGTCTATAGGTATTCTCAGCTACCTCCATGAACACCCTGGTTTTGGTTAAATTCTTAGTGTTGCCAGCATCTTGACTGGCTTTGGTTTAGCTTGTATAAAAAAATTAGTCTGGCATAGAAAAAAATCCATCTCCTGGATGATTTGGAATCCACTGTGCTTCAACGGCATTGACTTCGTGCTTGTTCCATCAGCAATGACAGGTAATGCAAATAAGCATTTTGATTTCAAAACACTTGTAACTCTTTACAGTTTGCATCTACTTCCATTTCTCCCTTTCAGGATCAGCTTTTCAGAGTTTTGTGGGCAGCTAGTAATGCAGTGAGATGCCTCGAGGGCATTTTACAAGTGCCTTAGCTCTTTTGTCCATGTCTTTATCTTCTTAAAGTCTAGATAAAAGGTATGTGCTGGTTTGCCCTTATCTTCTGTTTCGCTGACACACACAAGGAATTCTATGTGTTTTGAGATGGAAGATTGTCCTTTATAGATTTCTGCAACTTTGCCTCTATTAATTCGTGCTTAGCCAAATGTCTCATGTTTATCATCTGTTTTTGTTCCCATTCATTTATTCGGTATGAAACTAATGCCCACTGGGCTGTAATTTCCAGGACTGCTTTACGCTGATTTTAATACAAGATTGCTTTTCATTGGCAGTGTTACATGTTTTCAGATGCTGTGCTGCTGGCTCCTTCCTCCGTTGCCATGGCACAGCCCAGTCAGCACCCCAGGCCCAAATCCTGCTTCCCAAAACCAGGTACACTCCTCTTCCTTGGGAGGGATGGAAACATCGTGGATCCTCTTCAGTCCACAATTTGTATGATTTTATTAGGCTGATGATTTTAGCTTTCTTGGTTCTCCAGGGTTATTGAGTCTGTGGTTAAAATGATCTGCGTTGGAGCAGGGAACGGCTCTCCTACTCCTGACCAAGGGTCCTCCAAGCTTCAGACCTTACCTCTAAGCATAGCTGGAAAGCAAAGACGTGCCCATAATGCTGATATCACTGGTCAAAATAAAAATCCTCCATCTACAGATTGCTTCAAAACACAAATTGCATTTCTGCCCCTTTTTCTCCTGGTCTGAGGGGCAACATAGAATCACAGAGTCACAGAATGGGTTGGGTTGGAAGGGACCTTTAAAGGCCACCTAGTCCAACCCCCCTGCAATGAGCAGGGACATCTTCAACCAGACCAGGTTGCTCAGAGCCCCGTCCAACCTGGCCTTGAATGTTTCCAGGGATGGGGCAGCGACCACCTCTCTGGGCAACCTGGGCCAGGGTTTCACCACCCTCACAGTAATGAATTTCTTCCTTAAAGCCAGTCTAAATCTATCCTCTTGAAGTTTAAAACCACTACCCCTTGTCCTATTGCTACAGGCCCTGCTAAAATGTTTGTCCTCATCTTGCTTATAAGCCCCCTTTTAGTACTGAAAGGACGCAACAAGTTCTCCCCGGAGCCTTCTCTTCCCCAGGCTGAACAGCCTCAGCTCTCCCAGCCTTTCCTCACAGCAGAGGGGTTCCAGCCCTTGGATCACTGTTGTTGGTCCCAGCCTTTCTGATGCTTTTCTCTTCTCACATGTTCCCTCTCAGGCTTCCTGGCCAGGTCAGCACTGTACTCGGCTCAGCAGCAATTCCGCGTTCGTCTTGTGCCACATCGCAGGCTGTAAGTCCAAGATTCATTCCAGCTTCCTCACCTGATGAGTAAAAAAAAGGATGGGGAGGCTGTCGCCCCTCGCCCCCTCCACCGGCCCCACACAGATTCCTCTGCTCTGAAAATGGGGCTTCTTCAAACCAGCGGTGCTCAGCTCGCCGCGGGCGGCCGGCAGTGATTCGCAGCCCACGACAAGCCAGGCTCCGCTCTCCTGCTTGGAGAGGTTTCCAGAACATCCCTGGTTAGGATCAGCCAACTCAGCACCAGGCGCACGGCGGCAGCACCTGCACGACACCCTTGTCTCGACGCCCCGAAGAGCCTCTCGCAGCGAGACCCCCGGGAATGAGCGCCGCGGTGATGGAAACAGGATGGGTTCATACACTGGTCAGCTGCCAGCCCAAGCCCTTGGGGACGTTGGGAGCAGGGCTAGCCATGCCGTTTTCTCAGCTGACATCGACGTTTCGTTAGGCATCTGCTAATGCCGGCAGCGACTGTCCACATCCAAACTGCTGATGGGTACACACGCACACACACATACGGGGTTCTGGCAAATGAGCAAGGCTTGTCCTGGGACACTTCCGAAGCCAAAACAGAGCTCTGCCCCCCGCCTTGAACCAAGCCCAAACTTCAGATCCTGAATTTGCATGAGGTTCCTCAGCCAGCTCCTGCTTTTCAGAGCCCACGAGCCCTTATTGAATTCATAATGCAACAGACCAAACCGGAACAGGCTAAGGTAATTATATTACACTGACTACATCACCTTGCAGTATTTATTTTGATTTATCTTTTAAAAAACATTGATTTGTAACGTCAAGGGGAAAAGTCAAAGAAAGGGGACTTTCATGAACCTCAGTTAAACGCTCAGCAGTAAGAATCAGAACAGATTCTTCACCAAACAGAAACTCTTTTATGGGGAAGTATTTCAGGAATAATACAGAAATCTTCTCATACATGTCATTATTGACAGCGATACACCTGCGGGGAACATAGTTAGCCTAAGGGCAGGGACGGCAGCCAGCTGCTCAAGGCGGAGGTTGCAGGGCCCCTGCCTTTCTGCCTCCCAGCACTTGAGCAATGGTGGCACAATTCCAGATTGTTTTTTCCTTCCCCTTCTTTCTTTTCCTCTTTCTTTTCTCCCTTCTATGTACAAAGTCAGCAATTTCAAAGTTCAAGCTCTACCAGCAGAAGTTGGAGAGGACTCAGTGTCCAAGGGCTCCCGGCGCCGAGCCCTGCCCCGGGCCATTGCTCCTCAGCGGGAGCTGGGGGGAAGGAAGGGCAGAGGAAGCGTGACTTACCCTCATGTGACAGGAGATGAGAAAACCGACCAGTGGTTTTTACCACTCAGACACGCTGGAGCACAAATTTCACGCCTGTGGGGCACTTGGAACAGGGGCTGAAACGCCCCAGGGCTTGTGTCCGATTTCACGCATCCTGTGGGCTACAAAACCAGCCCCAAAGCAAACCCGATCGCAGCTCGGGGTCTCTTGGTGGTCCCAGAGGAAAGGGCTTTACCTGGGATGGAAACAGGGTCAGCCTAGCAGGGCTGACGGCGTTCACAGCCCTCGCACTGCACCCCTGCGCAGAGCCAAATGTCCACGGAGCAGGGGCCGTGCCGGGGTGCGGAAGCGGGCTGGGGCGGCAAGTGTAGATAAAGTTCATTAAATATTTTTACTGCAGCATTTTTTGTTTCTTACTTGTTCCTTACGATGCATAACATCAATCACAAAGCTTCTCGGAAAAACAAATGGCCCATTTTTTGTGTTAAGCACAATACCTGGGCAAGCCGCTCTAGGTACAGGTTTTTTTCTAACAGTAATTTACCTCCAACCAATTTCTCTCTTGGCATTTGCAAGCCAGATTTGTTTGCCACTCTGCACACTTCAGAAACTTTACTGATGTTAGTGAAACATAAAGGCAAGTGGATCTGTGCGAGATTCACACAAAAAAGGCAAGCTCCATTAAAAAAATGATCCTTTATGGTTTGCTCTCCCAGTAAATTTTTCTCTTTCCCCCGTCTCTTTCGCAGCTCCTCTCTGTACGTCACTTCTGTCCTTCCACACACACACAGTGAGACACGAACTTCACTCCTCAGCGCTCGTCTTCCTTTGCATCTTCACTTTTTTCCTTGTTTCATTGTTTTCACACTACATTTTTCTATTAAATTGCTGCTTACTCAGGCCTGTCTCTCCCTGGAATTCTCTCTGCTCCTGCACTAAAACTCTGACTCAGACGTCGCGCCGAGGCTGAGTTTCAGCCAGGCAATCTCCAACAACAGACTCATGGTCTGATTTTTTTGTATTTTGCAGTTGTGCAGGGTTTGGACGAATTCAGCCGTAGAGAGTCCCAGCTCCGGAGCTATACTTCTTATCCACATTTTATAACTCAGAAGGAAATGAAGATCTTTAAAAGAGACTGGCAGAGTATGGTACCCGTAAATCCAAGCTGGACAACAGTGTGGGTTAGTTTTTTTTTTCCTCTCATGTCTCTGCTGAGATAAGAATTAGCATTGAAACTCATTCTGGTTTTAGGCTTTTTAGACGACGCTCACGTCTCATTTCTCTCCCAGAAACCTTCGCATCCAGTTGCCCACTTCAACCACATCTGACAGTAGTAAAGATCCCCAGGACACTCTGCTTTGGCAAAATTCATGGAAAAGAGGGAGCCAGGCGGAAAGGACACTCGGTTCCCCTGCAGAGAGCACGGCTGGGGCAGGGGTTCACCTCGTGTCGGGGACCGGGGCAGGAGTTCAGCCCTGAGCCCCTGTCACAGACCCCAGGAAACCCGGCTCTGCGCTCCTTCCCGTGCGGGCAGCTGCGGAAGTCAGGCGTTTCTCAGGCACTTCAGTGTCCGAAACTGTGCGAGAAGCAGCTTCATCAACAGCTCGCCCTTCCGCGGAGACGCCTTACCATCCACCAGGAAAAGAGCTAACGGCAACAGTTCAATTCTCCCAGGTTTAAACTGGGATTGAAAAAGTCTCATTAAAATTAGAGCTTTAGAATTTTTAGGTAACAATCACAGTATTTACAAAAAAAAAAAATTTAGTAGTGATTTCTGTCTCACCTCCCTCTAGCAGAACAACAGCCACCAGTAAGGTAGGTTCTGCAATATTTTGGAATCAGTGCTGTTGAGCAGATGGTATTTATTGACAAACCTGCTGCTAAACTGTTTGCACTCCCAGGGCTGTAGGTGCAGCCAGCCTGAAGCACATTCGCTACTCGTTACTGAAATACTCATTTCCCTGGAAAGCCATCTGTGTCATTCAGTCATGGCAGCAGCCCAGAAACGTCCCATTCCCTCCGCTGCCACCACCACCCCAGCACTATATATACGCACCCATGCCTGGAATATGCTTCCCGTCTCCTTTCTGAAGCCCTCATCCCCTGCCCTATGCTAAACGCAGGGCAGCAAGATGAATGAGACGTAAATTGCACACACAATTTCCTGTTTATCATCCTTAACAAATACAAACTGAAGTCCATAGGTGCAGGAGAGTGGCTAAGAGCAAGTCTTGCTAACAGAGCCACGTAAACTACATCCTACAATGTACTGCTTTCATGTGAAAGGGATGGAGAGAGAGACGGGCAAAGAGGTGCCGATGTGGCGTGGACACAAGGACTGCCAGCTGCCTCGTGCAAGGTGTGCTGTCGCCACGGCCACAGTGGTAGCAACCAGCAGATGGGCTCGGACGGCGTCTGCAGAAACACACGAAGCCTCGGCTCGCTCTGCCGTGATGCTGGGGCGAGAGGAGGGAGAAGCCTCAGGCGTAAAAACGTTGACACTTCCTTGCCCTCTTGGGACCAATGACACGTTTGGCACTGGGGAGCTGAGGGAGATGCGGGTAAGGTATCACTCCATCACTCTCTAGGAGCTATTTACATACCTCTCAATTAAATTTCTATGCAACAATTTGTGTAGCTAATTCTGCATCTTTCATGGTGTCACAGGGAACCCTCCATAAACACATTTTTAGTTTAAGATGATGAATGCACCTTGCCACCCCAACCTAGGGGGTGGCAGCTTGTACTTCTTTGTCCTTATCTGATTCAAAAGGTCTAGAATTTCCCCCAGACACACTCTCTTACTCACAAAATAAAGTTCTGCATTGCATCAGGAATGTGGTTATGTCTCTTAAGGTGGATAGATGATGGCCCAGTTCGGCTTGTCACTGATTTCCTCTATACTGACAAGAATTCCTTTTCCTTCACTAACAGATTCATAGAATCATAGAATCAGAAAATGGTTTGGGTTGGAACGGACCTTAAAGATCATCTCGTTCCAATCCCTCTGCCATGGGCAGGGACCCCTTCCACCAGACCAGGTTGCTCAAACCCCCATCCAACCTGGCCTTGGACACTGCCAGGGAGGGGGTAGCCACAGCTTCTCTGGGCAACCTGTGCCAGTGTTTCACCACCCTCACGGGGAAGAATTTCTAATTCATAAGACCTCAGATGTCTCAATAGTCTCATACCTGCATAAGTCTTGAAAAACGTAAACAACACCAGATTGGCAATGGATATGAACGTAGAGTTTGCCCAGAGAGCTTGGGGAATCTCCTTCCTTGGAGACCTCCAGTGCTGTTCGGAACGAGATGGCCTGAATGCCAATAAAAAACTGAATTGTATTTCCTACCCTTTGGCTTTCAGGCTTTATGGGCTGTGCTTATTTTGTTGCATTAGCCTGGGCAGATGTCGGTGCTGAAGGGCATGACGTACAGCCATCCACACTGCGCACAGGACGGCTCAAACCTGGAGCAAGTCAATGCGCTGACTGAAGAGGGACATTTGACCTCACATTTGGGCCTGACTAGCACATTGAGTGAAAATGGGAAACACTCAACTCAGACACTTCTATGCAAAATTTAGGCTTCCTGAAACAGGATTAAATAAGAGAGTCCCTGCTGGGGGTGGAGGTAGCACAGAATAGCTGCTGTGCTTCAGCTCACACCCTCACTTGTTGTGAAACAACTTCCCTGTTTAGACAAGCCCTAAGAGACATAGACATTTGTAATGCCTATTTAATCTTTCCATCTCTTGTTTTCTTACTGTTTCAATGTTTCCTCGGGCTTTGAAGATTCAAAATAATTTTCTCCCAGAAACTACAAATCTTAAGGCAAAAATCAAGCAGCTAGAAATTGCCTGCTGCCAGTCAGACTAAAGAGTTTGTAACTTTTTCCAGCACAGGAAATGTTCAATATTTCAATAGCGGTGACCATGCTGTAATGCATTTATTCCCTTAGGGTTACAGAAATCCTTCATTCACAACATTACCTACCCTGGACTGTAGGACCGCTAATCACAGAATCACAGAATGTTCGGGGTTGGAAGGGACCTCTGTGGGTCACCCAGCCCAACCCCCTGCCCAAGCAGGGTCACCCAGAGCAGGCTGCACAGCACCGCGTCCAGGCGGGGTTTGAATATCTCCAGAGAAGGAGACTCCACAGCCTCCCTGGGCA
>Ga0065711_1000163_pt1 | contig 87548 bp, 49 predicted proteins | sample Hoacrofraction12_FD_59098 | JGI IMG/M metagenome (GOLD analysis project Ga0065711, IMG submission 59098) | Hoatzin crop microbial communities from Cojedes, Venezuela - Epithelial fraction 12 v2 (version 2) | ecosystem: Host-associated > Birds > Digestive system > Esophagus > Crop | place... | reverse complement strand
AAAAAAAAAAAAAAAAAAAAAAAAAGGAACTTCACTAAAGTTTACTGGGTCCTGAAAAAGCTAGTGCAGGAATCAAAGAACTTCATTCATTATGCTGTGGTACTGTTCAAAAAAAATCAGCAGAAAGAACATAAATGGTGATACAGTGACATTTATTATATACTGCACCAATAACAAAAGCCTGGGAAGACAGCCAGTCACCCAGAAAGATTCTTCTGTAATCTATATATTCAATACATCTTTGCCCCTGAAATCTCTACAATTTCTACAGGAAAGTTACATTTTCAATTTCTCTCATGCTGTCGATAATCAAGTGTTCTAGTGCCAGACATCGTTGCTGGCCACAAAAGGATCATAAGAGCATTCATAGATTCATAGAGTGAATGGATACTATTGCTAACAGACAAAAAGCTGAAGCAGAAAAAAACCTCTAATAACAGCACTAGAGAAATCAAATTCTCAATAGCCACTATCACTGTAAACCCTATTTTACCACAGCTTTTAAAAGGACTTTGTCACAAACCACTAGTCCTTGCCAGAGACAACCTGCCTCATTATCCAAAGTGAAGCCTGCTGGGAAATGTTGTATAAACTCTGCTGGCTTACTGAGGTAAGTGCCTTGTTATCCATTCTGACATAAAGGAGGTGGGAGCGATCCCCCAGAGAAGGGTGCCAGAAGACAGGCCAAAAAATCTGGCGGAAGGAACTCTACAACCAGACAAGCCTGGGGAATTGTCTGAATATATGTGAAATTATTGCTAATGCACAGGATTAATAACAAAAGCCGAGAGCAGATGGACTCTTGCAGCTTTGGATCCAATAGGGGCACTATTCTGCACCTTCTGATCCCATGCCAGCCATCCCAGGCACTTTTTGGGCTGGTAGGGTTCTCTTCCAACATATTTGAGGCACATCCAGACATTGTCACATTCAATACCTCTTTGTAATGCTTGCAGCCTGAAAGTCATGCTGTAGGAAGCAGCTGCTGTATGAAAAGGGAATGAGCTTCTACTGGAAAAAAAGTTATGTTATTGAAAATAGTCATTACTTCACCACTCAGCATGCTAAAAGATTAAATACAGGAAATTGTCTCTCTCAAATCTAGTATTGCTAGACATATCAAAAAATATACAGACTTTGCAGGACTCCATCTTTGCTACTCTCAGTGGAAAAATCAACATGGACCCCCTGTGGAGGAAGTAAGCAACTTTATTTGCTTATTTTTGGAATATCTCTGAGTACGCTTAATGACACGGAGACTGACAGCAAGACCGGCATTAGCGTGGTCTGCAATGAAGAAAATTATGAAGATCAGAATAGCTTCGTAAAAGAGCAGGTCATTCCAATGGTAACAATCATACTGCCTGTAGAAGAGTGGAGCCCAAGATAACTTTCATGTACTCATCTATGTGGGTGATCAGAAAAAATGGTATGACTGAAGGCAAAACCCAGCAGATCTCCTGGATCATGTCAAAGGAATATCATTCCTGCTGTACTACCAACACCTTATCCTGAAAGAGAGGTATTGTTTCTAGTCCTACTCTATAAGGAATACTTAGCTCAAAATGGTTATTGTAAACTACTATGAAGAGCAAGCCAAAAATTGTGAAAAATGTCCCGACCAGTTTTTCTTCAAAAGGCACTAAAACCTGCATAAGGAATCCTTACAGTGTTCTTTTCATCCTTCTCTTTTAGGCATGTTATTTACCTGGCCATGTACTATCCCATCTCAAAGCCAACGAGTAAATAAATGCATACACGCATATGTAGCAGAGTCACTGACTGTTGAGGTGAGGAAGAAAAGTGTATCAGATCTAGTCTTCAAATTAGAACTGGATCTCCTTCTAAAGGATACCATAGAAATAAAAAAGAAGAAATATCTTATATAAAGGAATTCCTAGGGAATAATTTATGGCTGGTGTTACACAGGAAGGGCTTGACATGAAGGGGGAAAGATATAGATTCAATATAGTTCAGTGTAAGGGGGAGCCAAAATAATTTGCCTGTCACACAGAGAAGACTCCAACCCTTTGGGAGTTAGGGCATAAGGTAAACTTTGAATTCAACTGGAACAGAGAGCCAGTACCATGGAGTTAGGATAGAACCTCTGGCATGAGGCAGCTGCTCCCAATCCCCAGATTCCTCTGAGGTCTCAGCACAGTATCAAAACTCCCAGGTAGATGCCAAGGTCTTTTCAAGCTCAGCATTCAGCATAAGTTTTTCCAATCAGTGTAGCCCCTCAAAAAATGCTGAACACTGTATATGGGAGAAGCAGCATCTCTGAGCCAGCATGTGTCATTTCCTATGTATAAAAGGTCTTAATAGTAGAAATCAATGAATTTCTGAGGTACAGCAAAAAAATTATGTCTTTCCACAAATAATGATAATACATTTCCATTAAAAAAACCCCAAATCAAACCAAAATACACCCCAAACTTCCGTATGCCCTTGAAATACTTGCTGTAGAAAATAAGATTAAATGAACAGCAGTTGTTCTTTCTGCTATTCTGGCATTAAAATCTGAGAATTTCTAATATTTCTTCACCTTTTCAACATGAAATGTGTAGAGGGGCTTAAACCTCAAACTTCAGGAATATATTTTATCAATAGTTGAAAAATGGTTTCCATTTCTTTGCCTATAACACAGTAACTCATCTCAGTCTTTCTTGCATCTGATCACTACCACTTGTAAGTCAAGAGCCAAGACTGCAGTAGGAAAAATAGAAGTCACTTCAATCTATACTGGAAGAATGGATATTTGTTCTAGTCAGCAGGCTGGCAGGAACTCAGAAAAGCAATATATGAGACAAATCTCAGAAAATAGTTATGTATTCTCGTTCAACCGCAGTACAGATTTCCTGATGAAGCTGGAGGTTTGGAATGCTTGACCAGATCTCTGTGAACCTTATTACCAAGGTTGAAATGATCATGAATTACTGTTGTACTTATTAGTGGAAGTTCTTAGAGACGTTAAGTCACCTACTGGCTGACCTTCTACAGTAGTAGATTTACACTGCTCGAGACTCAAAAAATACCAATATCAGCACTTAAACATGGAAGATTATTATACAAAGTCTGCCAAGTTAAATCAAATGATTTAATGCATTTGTCTTGGAGACAGTAATGGTGTATTCACACCTGCACCAAAAAAAACATTACTGATTAAATTTTGCTAAGCTGGGTTTCATTTTCATTGATTTATGCCAGGTTAAAGGCCACAGCGATCCCAGATGGTAGAACAGAACTTCAGCCACAATATAAAAGACAGTTTATTATTGGGGGCATGCAGATAGCCAAAGAGACCATTCAAATAAGGACTGTAAGCATTTGAAACATAGTGTCTAGTTCTTATTCACATCTCAGAAAATGGCAGTATAGGAAAGATATAGAATGCCAGGGGTAAAATCTCAGCCACACTAATGTTAATGACACCAGAACATCAACCCTGAAGAACTCTTTTCAATAAAATCTCTCCCAAGGTTTTATAAAACTTAAAGTTGTGTGGTTATGACAGTTATGTACATTTTAACAGGGAAGAAGTTTGCGTAAATATTTGGGGTTTGGGGTCAGATTCATTTGAAAGTAATGCAAAATTGGAACAATTAGTACATTTTCTTCCAGATCCCAAAAGTTCAGGCAGCAGTTGGAGAAGATCGGATCTGACCCTTGTTTCCACCTTCACATCGTAAGTTCTAAGTGTACCAAAGAAAACAGTACTGCTCTTCATTACGGCATTGTAACAGAGCCTTTCAATAACTAATTACAAAGATTTCCTAGTGATTTTCCTTTCTACTTCTTTTCTTCAGAATGCCTGATGTAACTGTCTTTAACTTACCCATGCTAAAATAAACATGATCCCCCTTCCCTGCTGCTGCCTTTCAAAATTCTGCAGCTTTAATCTCATATAGTTCCCTGGCTTTCAAGCCATCAGATGAATTTGTCTAGTTGTGTACAACTATAGCTCTAGTATATTTTGTTCTTCATTTGTGTTGGACATGAAATTTTACAGTTTGGTGTTATGCATTATGGAGAGGCTGGAAGGGAAGGTTGTTCTCTTTGTGCTTGGCCCTGAGGCTTGGCAGCAACACTGCAAAATGACTTTATCCCCAAACCAGATGTTCAAGTTGTTTTAATAATATCTTATGTTTCCTTCACAAAATAAAACAAAAACTCACTGCATCACAATGTTCCAGTTTTATACCAATGTGATTTTTGCTGTCTGCATTTTGCCCACCAGATGGTAGCACTGAAATGAAATCAGAAGTTTTCTTATCAAAGCACCTATCACTCTCATATGTTGGACAAAATTCCTTTGTAATTTCATAAAATGGTAAGGGTTGGAAGAGACCTTAAAGATCTTCTCGTTCCAACCCCCCTGCCATGAGCAGGGACACCTTCCACCAGACCAGGGTGCTCAGAGCTCCATCCAACCTGGCCTTGAACACTGCCAGGGAGGGGGCAGCCACAGCTTCTCTGGGCAACATGTGCCAGTGTTTCACCACCCTCATGGTGAAGAATTTCTTCCTAATATCTAATCTAAACTGCCCTCTTTTAGTTTAGAGCCATTCCCCCTTGTCCTATCTCTATACACCCTTGTGAAAAGTCCCTCTCTTTTTTTGTAGTATCTAATTGCAGGTAATTCCCTAGGTCATCTGTATCCTATCAGCTACTGTATTACCTGACAGCAAACACAATACAAATGTAAGTAAAACAATCTAAGATGGGCCAATTTTTTTTCCTGGATCAGGTGTCACCTAGTTCACTTGCAATTTATATCCTACTTATTTCTTTCTCCTCCATCTTAATTTTATTTCCCATCATTATAAAAGAGACTGGCAAAAGGAATGGTATTCATATAATGTGAATGCTACTGAAATTTTAGCAGGCTTTACATTCAGTAAAACTGAAAACACAATGGTGATTTTCCTAGGAAATCCTTGTTCTTCATTCACAGAAGACTAAAGACAACCAGAAGACTAAAAATACACACAGAGAGTAACTAATGTGTTGCCTTATGCAGAAGATACTTTTAATCTCCATGTTACCTGCTTTCGTGTTTTATTCCAGGATTAAAGTTACTATCCTCATTCACATTTGTGATAAGAACACTGCTCATAAGCAGAGATGAGTAGCTTTTAGCTCAGTATGGGTGACAGGCAGCACAAGAGGCATTAGAACTTCTACCCAGAGTTCTTCAAATATGTCTGTGCATACAACTTCTTTTTCAGAAAAGAGATTTTAATCACATTTATTGAATTCAAATTCTTACTTTTTTGAATATTTCATTCCAGTGTCAGAAGAAAGACTATAGAAATCAGTAATTTTTTTCATTTGACTTTATTACACGCTAGTGACTAACTAGTCTGGACTTAAGCAGAGTACTTGCATTCTATGAAGAAACTAGTGCACATATTTTCAGTGAGATTTGAACTGGGACCCATTTCTCTTAAGAAGTAAGTTTGTTCTTTTGCAGGGCTCTTACTGTGCTTAAAAGGCCGATATATCATTCTTTGCTGATGTTTATCTAACACTATGAAGTTTCAGCAAACACATTTTTAGTCCACAGGAAGGATTATTGTTTCACATTTCACCAAGAAAATAAAGACCTTGTAGAATACCGACGCTAAGAGCTGTCACCTGTTGCAAGAACAAGACTTCACCAGCTCTAGCTCTACCAGAAGAACTGGTTTGCTGCATTTCTATAGCCTTCTCTTTTTACGGGCACAGGCTGTTGTCATTAAGGAGAACTCTTGGGCTATATTTAATTTAGACCTTAGTATTTTATCTCTTTTGCTGGGATGGACCTGTCTCGAATTAAAATTCTTGAGAATATAACTCCAGGGAACACTGGAAGTCATGAGCTTTCTGACAGGATTAATGCAAGTCCCTGAGGAAGGAGTTTTAAATGTAAATGCCAAAAGAAAAAAAAAAAAGCTTAGCAAATGGTTTGGTAGAGGAGACTACAAGTGTCTGATAAGTTTCTTGCTACTATACCATTTTAGGTAGCAGCTGGATTTATGCCAAGCTTTAGAAGTGAAATGAAACTAGAGTGGAGCAGGTTTAAAATATTTTGAATCTTTGCCATCAACCTAGAACTTGAGCAGCATTACTCAATTTTCCATATCTGCTTTCTCAACCTGGCTGCACAGTAAGAAAATTTGAGGTGGTTTTCTATAAACCTGGGTGGCTTCATGTTGTTTTATACAGACACCATATGAAGTGTTGTTTTCACTAGGTTTTGACCTCAAACCAGGCAAAAACTTGTTCATTTCAGCTGAATTTCCTTTTGAGGTTTTGGATTCCTTCCAACCCTAAGCTCACACTCAGGCTGCAAAAGGTTCATGTGTGCCTTTCTCATGAGCCTGTGGAGTTTACTTATCTCTCACAGTCAGAACTCAGAGGTTTTACCAAGATGTGAAGGGAAAGGATGTACGAGGGATGAATGGTCCAAGCATGTAGGCCCTCAAAATGCACAACTTCCATTAATTTTGTTAAGAGAGCTGTGCATGGAGTACGCCTAAACCATTCTACCTCTTCGGCAGGAAGGGTGATGTCACTGGACAGGGTCTCAGAGTTCAATTCCTGTCTCAGATGCAGACTTCCCCTGTCATTTTGGACATGTCACTCAGGGAAGAAATCCAGGTCACATGGAAATGAACGAAAAAACTTTCATTGACATGAGGCCAGGATTTTATCTTAATCTGATGCGTTGTAGCTCTTGATCTTCCACCTGAAGCTGTTTTACTTCATTCTTTTTTTGTCATAACCATTTGGACTATAAACTGTCTCTGGGCTGTGTCTTAGCATGAGTCACTGTATCCTACATGAGGGTACTCCTCCTACAGCAGGAGCTGATCTCAGGTTGGAGCTCTAGTTGTTTCTGTCATGCAGATGACAGGCAGTAATAAGAGAAAAGCACGTGCACCTGACCTGAATGGAAACAGATGGAGGATGCAAGTCAAGAGGATCTCACTTGACAAGATCACAGCACTGCGCTCCATTGTTACACTCTCCAATGTCCTGCAAAAGTGCAGAATCTTCCTGCAGACTTTGCTTGCTACCACAGAAGAACAACACTTCTGGCACAACAGAAGGTTGTATTCATTGACACAGTATTCCCATTAAAAGTTATTTTTGCTCAATATTTTATTTCAGCTGATTGGTTGGCTCTAGGTACAAAGGCACAAACAACATAAGCCAGTAAAACAAAACAATTTCTTTCATACACTAATTGTAAGTTTATAAATCATTTCATCTTCTATGTGTTGTGGACAACAATGCTAACAGGAGGTGAAGAGGGACCTGAAAGCCGTGCGCTTACTTCCAGGTCTAGTTGTACCTAACTGCTAGGTCTGTCCATAAGATCATCTGCCATTTTTCAGGTTCAGCATTTGCACATTTCACACTAGATTCATGTTGCTTCCAGACTGCATGTCCTGCCTACAGCACCACAATTCATTGCGTGTACTTCCACGAGCATAGCTGTTAGAGAAGATGCTAAATAAGTAACACTGCCCACTTCTCTGTATAATATTCTGCCCTAGTGCCTGTAAATGTGGGCATGGACAAGATCCTACATGTTATCACCTCTACAAATGCAGCACTAATACTTTTCAGCATGGCAGGCAATGTTTGCAGCACATCCAGATGCAGCCCCATCTTCAGTTTAGTTCCCTCCCACCCCCAAGATTTACACAGGCACTTCCAATTTCACAGTCCCCCATTCTTCCATTGCTCGGAGGTGCATCTGCTGTTCTGTGTTTTACCTTGCCTCTTCCTCTTCAGAGACTCGTGGCTGTTCTTCCAGCAGCTTTCTAACTCTTTACCTTTTGCTATCTAAAGGAAGCTGACCTTGTTCTAAGCTAAGGAGTAACTGCATCCTCTCTTTTAGAGAGGAAACAATGCACTCTTTGGCTGCATCCATGCTAGTAAACTAAATGTGCTGAGGAATGTTCCCTGGCCCACAGCACATCTGGCACAGAACAGGCTGCCTCAATCCCATTCACTTCCCTTACCCGCCAAACTGGGGTGAGTGCATCCAAACTGCCTACTGGGAACTGCCCTTGGCATGCACTGACTCCTGAGCCATACTTGAGAATCGTCTAGGAGAGTGCTATCTGACCTGGGTCAGAGTGTTGCCAGCATCCATGCTAACAATTTAATAGACAAAAGTGGTCTCCAGCTCTCAGGAACATTCCCTGGCATTGCTTAATTTGCTAGAGTCAGTCTAGTCTTGACTCCTGTGCTGTTAGCTAAGCACGCATGGTTAACAGTATGTACAGTCATATTCTTCCAGTTTCTGCATACCAAATCCTCCAGTGATGGATATGGCTGTCAACCGGCAAAGCTAGAGGTTCAACAGCATTGACAGAGATAGAAAGAGCCCTCTGTCCTCGTGGGATACAAAGAGCAGGATAAAAAAATAGGAGGGGCAAAATAAAATGGCTTCATTGCATGCCTAGATTAGCCTGCCTTTTACCCCAAAATATTCCTCCTCACAATTCTTTGTTCTATTTCTGAGCTCCTTACTCTTTTTGCATCCCCATGTGTGTTCTGTATGCCCTGCCACTTCCTCTGTGATCTTTTTTTCTCCCTTCACACATACTCAAAGCTCTTACTTCTGATTCAACTTTGACATACATTTCTCAAATCATTACTTTTCTTTCCTATGTTTGTTTCTCTACTTCAAATTCTCCTCCCCTACCTACTTTTTTCCTTCCTTACAGCTACGAGAAGCTCTTCTGTTTGATTCTCTTACTCCTTTGAATTATTTTCTTCCTTCAGCCTTTAATCTTGATCATATACTGTTTAAAATCTAAAATCATTATTGGGCTTCTTCCTAGTCTCACAGTTACTTGTTGCCTTCTCTTGACATGCTTTTCCTGCACCCATTCTTTAGAATTCAGCATACCACATAAATCTTCCCTGTTTGTTTCATAACCATAGCCCCATTCCATTATCTCTTGTCTCTGTGCCCCTTGACTCTTCTCCCAGACTTTCCACTATCCATTCTCAAATAGAAACAACAGTAATGGTGAACACCAGTGTTGTTTACTTCCAAGGGAAGAAAAGAGACTACTTCCAGCAACGTCAGTGGGTTTCATCAGGGTGGGACCCTGGCAGTGGTGCCATGCATTTGTTTTTTTGCCAACCGGCAGGCTGGAAAACCTGGCAAAACTTGAAATTTGTGGTGATACTTCAGGGAGAACCTGGCACATTCATAGCCCGACAGCTGACTTTCACTCAAGAAGCTCCAGCAGCAATTTTCTGCCCTTCTTTGGAGGCCTGCTTCATATGTTTCAATCAACGCGTCCTTGCCATTAGCATCCATGTTTCATTTCCACTCAGTCCATGGATTATGGCCATTTATTGTTTTCCCAGAATCCCAGTTACTCCTCTGACTGATATTTTACATTAACGAAGGTCTAGAGTCAGTGAAATATTTAAGCTTGTGTCCAAAGATATCTCTAAGGCAGTAAGAGCTGCAGTACAGAAAGACCTGAGGTTTTTCAGGCAGGAGTTCATCTGCATCAGGCTGGAGTTCAGTGCTGGCAAAATGCCTCAGCATTTGTCCAGGTCCTTGGGTTCATTTTGCAGCCACAAATCCTGGTATCAAACCTAGGCATTTCTAAAGGAGCCCAGGCACATCCATACTGAAATTCAGCCATTAGTGTAAATGCACTGCAAGATTTGAGGGAAATCTATAGCATGCCTATAGCTCTCCAGTCCTTGCTGGCCAATGACAAGATTATTAACCAAGCTTCAAGAGGTGGTCAACAGCATCTGTCAACCTTGGAAAGTTTATGAACAAAATGGAGGTCCATTAGCAATGCCAGAAGTCCCACATTCATTGGGCACAGTTACTAAGCTCAAACAGGAATAACAAGTGACATGATATGGCCTGCAATCTACAGGAAAACTGGATAATCTGATGGTTTTTCCTGACACCAAAATCAATGACTCTGGAAAAAATATTTTTACAGAAGACATTGATATTGCTGTTTCATATGTGGCTTGAGTTATGAGGGGTCTGTCAAATTTTAAATTCAACTTCTATTTTTGAACCCATTCTTTTTCTGTAAACACCATTAATTTTATTTAGCAGAAAGTCTGCTATTCTGCAAATTTTCAAAGCTTTCTTTACTTTGAAAAAGTTGCAGGGTTACAAATAAATATATTTTTCCCCCTTTTGTTACTCCCTAACATTTCCAAAGTTGAAAATATTTTGGAAGGTCACAAATGAAAAAACCCAAACAAAACCTCCAAATTTCTTTAGTGAATATTCGCTAGACATTAGTCTTTACATTGTGTTCAGTGGCAAAAGAAAGTAGGATGCAGGGAGGAAGGAGAAAAAAAAGGAGAGGAATAGAAGAAAAAAATAATTGGTTCCAATAAAAAAAAGTGGAAATTTAGAAGAAATTGAAAGCTTTTCCTGAAAGTTCTGGTTTTGGGAAAAAGCCATTTTATATGGAAATGTTTCACTCCAAGTATTTTTTCAGTCAGCTCTAGATTAAAATCTTCAAGCTGAACTTTTGCTTCATTAGCTGTTTAGCAGTTTCAGGGCAAATCAACAAGACACAGACAAGTCTTCATACACTCCACAAATATTCCTTTGTGGTCCAAACAGCTTAACATTTTTTTCTTTGTAAGATTTTACTCCTCCACTCAATTTTAAGAGCACTTCACAAATCTCATTTGATCTTTCTCGTTGTTTGGGCTGTCTGAAAAATTTCTGTTGAAACTATGTGATAGAAAACTGGGGACTTGGCAAGGAAAAAACCCCCAAACAACAACTCTTTGCAAAGATACTTGCTTTCTGTAGAGGATTTTTTAGCGTTTTCTTAAAAAAACAACTATTAAAAAATACTTCCAGTTTTTCCTTCTGTCTGAATTTTCTAAAGGAAAAATACTTCCAACTAAACTATATAAATAATTTCAATGGTGAATTCTTCACAACATTTATAAGATAATGGATGTGTATATGCAATCACAATTTTTGTTGTAAGTAAAGCTTTCTATATTTATAAGTAACAGTTCCACAGTGAGTTACTGAACACTCTCCATTTCAGCTTAACTGGGGGATAGTTCTGAGTCCTGCTACTGCTCCAGGTATGTAGACCAACAGCTACTGGCTCAGCACGAACTGCAACTTCTTTGCAACTGCAGTGATACAAGCACATAATGGAGGTGCATGCGATACAGAAGAGATTATAACTGACTCAGAGCAAGCCCGCTGTATCTCAAGTGAAACATCACTTTCAGCATCATGCACGTTATACAGCCTATTGATTACATAGACTGGACACAAATTTTTGGCAGTCTTCTGTTACGTTCACTTTTTGTCTTGCACTTGTTCTCCACTGTCATTAAAAATTTTGCCAAAGAAAAATTTTCAATGAACCTGGGAATCTGAGGACCATGAGCAACCTGAGGAATTTCAGTGTGGAGTCAAATATCTTACTTATCAGGGCTTGAGAACTTAGAGATTGCTGGCTGTTGTTACAGATACCATCCTCTACCAGGATTGAGGAGGGGGGAAGTAAACCTGTATCCTGATTTCTTCACTCTCTTCCCCACAACCTCCAACACACAGTTATTGTATGGCTATTTAGTTTTTCTCATACTAGGATACTTTTGGCCAGAGTTGGACACAGCTGTAATACCAGTGGGGGTGGGGGAAACACAGTGGCTCAGCCCTTCTTCCCAGTTACTTCAAACCAAACAGAGCCAAGCTCGTACTAGTGAATGGAGCAAAGTGTCAGAGTCTCCTCTCTCAGAAAAACATTATGAACCCCTGTTTCTTTTGCAGATACACAGAAGTTTAAAGAAATAACAACAGTCTGTGCCTTTCCCATCTATCTTCTCATTACAAACACAAGATGCTTATAATCTCTTTCCACTTGCTTACCAGTCTTTTGGGACTGTAATTAATCCGTGGCATACTCCGATACCCAGTATGCAAAGGTCTTTTCTTTATGTCTGTGAGAGCAACCTTCCCTCAAACTTTGGTGTCACCCTTTCGGCAAGGGTATGGAGTTGCTGAGTCCCATCTTGCTGTTTTGTTTGCTTGTGGCTAGAAACCTTTCTTGGCTCCTTACCCAGCCAGCCAGCCCTTATTCTCTCAACAGTAATAATCACATCCAAATTAGATTTACTGTTAAACAAAGTCTCATTTCTTTCAGAAACAGGAAAAATGAAAACATGTATAGGAAAGCCTTTATTCCTATTCACAGCAACAGGATGCAGGGTTACAATGGGTCATGAAAGCATGTTGTGCAAAAGGTGAATATTTGTTGAGAACCTCTGCTGTTGAGATGAGACCCTAGAAACTGCATTTTCTCCATATGGGTTTGAACATTCCTACTGGCGATGACTATTTCTTTTGATTCACACAAAAATTTGATTTTCGGCTGACCACAAGTACTTCTTTATTTTGGGTTCAACCACTGAACCTCCCCCCTCCAACCCCACGTACTTATTAAGAAAAAAAAAAAAAAGAGCAACAACTTCTACAATTCTAATCCAGACTATATTTCTTAGGCCAGAGCTTCACACTGCTTCCTCCTTCTAAATTAAGGAGTTCCTGATCCTTTCTTCCTTTCTATACCCAACAATTTTTGCCCTGAAAAATGCAGGCCCACACGGTAAATCAGATAAGAGAATTGGGGTTAGTCTTTGTTGTAGACGTTTCTATCTGACCAAAGAGATATTTTGCCACTAGCTAAACTCTAGACACTGAGAGAATAGAATGATTCTATATTATAACTTTCTTTAATGTACTTCCCTAAGCATCCGCTGTCAAAACCGAAACAGAAAACATCATGGCATCACCTTATGAGTGGTTCTCAAGAAGACTATGCCAGAACTAGAAAGAGTACCAAAAAGGATGACAAGAAGGTTCAAGAGCACAGGGTAGACTATGTTTGAAGAGAAATCAGTCTAGAGCTCTTCAGCCTTGAAAAAGAGACAAATGAGAGATAAAGACATATAAGACCATCTATAAAGTCACAATTGTCACTGTTTGTAATAAAAAAAAAACAGAGGCTGTCAAAGTGTTTAGTAGCTAACTCAATTAAATGAAAAGTATTTTAATTAATAAGTTGTTATTTAACTATGGAACTGCTGCAGGATTTGCAAAAAATAATTGCATACATGAGCTCATCAAGTGTTTTGCTACATTTTTATAACTGGCAAATACATGAAATATCATTAAAAACAGAGATGTAGTGTCTGGGCTTGCAAGCTTCTATCTCAAGGAGTTATACAATGGAAATGTCTGTCTGTACGCTACTTTTTTATTTTCTTTCCCTAAGTATGTGCCATCAGCCAGAGACAGAAGACAGGGCATGTAGATTTTCTCTGACGTCATACAGAAGTACTTACAAAATACTGTCCAGTTTATCTCACCAGCTTCCAAAATAGCTTACAACCTTCATCTTTCAGACTGTATGCAGAATTTTCACTATTTTCCCCAAAATCTCAGAATTAACAGACAAATAAGAAGTGTTTTAGTTTACCTTCATTTCTTAACTGAGATCAGAAAATTTCTGTTGGTGACTGAAGGCTGAAATCAGCATTGCTGTAGCATGCAGCAATTTAGTTATAGAGCATACTTTTTTCCCAATCATCTGAAAACTAAATTAAAATTTGCTCAGAAAGTTTATTCTCCCTGTTAAAGACAGTGTCTTCAGCATCACAGTTGTTACAGATACTTCTACATCGTTGATGAAGTTAAACTACTACACTTAAGTGTTCCTGAATCCATCAGGACCTGAAATTACTTTTCTTTCCCACTTCTGCAAGGGAGAAACTGCTTCTGTCATTTTTATTTACAAGTAGAAAATACCTTCTGAACCTTTTTATTTTCTAGGAATACAATTACTTCTGTTCTTTGCTATAATGTTGGGCTTACGTTTTATTTAATGTTAAAGGTTTTCAGGAAGGATGAATGTATACACATGCAGAAAGAATGAAAGTTCAGTGTTGTGCAGTAGACCACATAGATACACTTCAAAGAACAAGTTTACTGGAATAGACTGCAGCTATCTCATGACATTAAAAATACTGATCAACTATTCAGGAATATGTGACATGAGCACAATTATGTTGTAATATATCTTGAAAAATATTTGAAAATATTTCTAGGCAAAGTTATTTTAATCTGAGAAGCAGCAAAGGCCGAACACCACTGCAGAGTTAAAACAGGTTGGTTTTTTTCCAAATAGGTACATTGCTTCATTGAAAAGGGGTGTGATGTGCCAGAGGAACTACTAACAACTTACAGTTCATTCACACGAATACTTATGGTTACATGACACTGGTAGTCCTCTGCCAGTGGGCACTGGTAGTATTGGAGCAATAATAGATTCCCCATTAGAAGAGCCCCACTGCTATGGCTTAGAAACTGGGCGATGATTTTGAACTGCAAAGTGAGCATCTTGGCCTTTACTATGGAACAAATATTACAGGTTATATGACTTCAGACAATGCTGAAAGATTGTTTAATTTACTGAAAGATGATATTCTTTCAGCATATTAGACAATGTAACATAACACAAAGGAGTGCTGGTATTTTCTGGCATTAGCCATAGGATGTGGATTGGGTCATAAGAGACCCAACCACTGGATTTAGTAGCTAAACTATATCCCATTGCTGTCCAGGTATTGTTTAGTCTTGGAAAATAAGACAAACAAAGCAAATGTTTTAATCAAAACCAACAACTACCACAGATGAATTCAAGCAATCAGCAAAGCACAAATCAATCTCCACAGAAAAGAAAACAGGGTAAACTCTCAGAATTCGCCAGATCTATAAGCAGACTATACTGATGCCTTCTGGATCTCTGTTAGCAATAACCACCTCTGCTCCTCCACGGTTTACCATCACAGTGTCACTATGCACTCTGAACCTCATGAGGCTGCCTAACCAACTCTGAAAGTGGAAGCACTTCTGAAGGTTCTTACTTACTGTTCCTATGGCTTTCAATTTCTAATGGATACACTGGCTTGTCTACATTTATTCTGAAGAAACAGAAAGTCAATGGCTCCTGATGTTCTCTTCTGAGAGAATTCGCCATCATGAGTGCTTATAAGAAAGGGCATTGTTAAGATCACCAACTTATTCCCTTAGTGTAAGTCTCATTGCTTTGTTTGAAATATTCTCAGACACACTAATGGCAAGTATTGTACATTCCTGGAGTAAGTTTTCTGCCCTAGTCATCATTCTTGATGTATAGCTCTTTTGGCTAACCATGATTAACCACCTTTGGTTCAAGAAATCCATTACATTCTGGCACTGAAACGTCTGTTCTTCTGCCTCTGAGTTGCTAATATCGCCTTTGTACAGCGAGATGTATGATATGTTTTGCAATAGTGCTCCATGTGAATGGATCTGTTAAACACTCCAGAATATATTCTCATAACCGAACTATTTCTGCTAACCCATGCAAATATTCAAAAGAGGTTGGCTGAAAAGAGCAGAAATTTATGGACTGCTGAACACAATCCGTTATGAATTCATCTGGAATCCTCTGTGTGGGGGAAGGGGGTTACACTAAAAATTTATAAATGGTTGCTGTATGAAATGTAACATACAGCAATTTAAATTTAAACAAGACCTTTTTCATAAAAAAAGTAATCCATACAAATTAAGAATCAAATGCAGACAGAAGTGAGCAAAATCTTCCTATTGTTTCAATTTGTTTATTTTCCAGCATTCTGTTTCTTAGAAACATGTTAATGCTTAAAACCTGGTAATGGACTCAGGTCCTTGGAGTAAAACAAGCTACACATTATGAGGAGCAGGAAAGATTATTTAAAATTCCATTAGCACTTCAACAGTCAGCACAGGGATGCTTTGACACTACCTAGTGACACCCTCCCGATCTCAGCATATTCCATCACTCTTCCAGCACCTTTGCAAAAATCTGTGCTTAGGCAAGGATCTCCCTGAAAAGAGCCCTCATAGTCCACTTCAGGTTTCCTCTCCTAATCATGGATATTCTAATCATGCCCTTTTCAAGCCAGGATTTCAAACTGAATGGTTTTTTCAATTTTATGGACACTTTCTGAGGCTAAAATGGCTATCTGTAAAGTAGTATCTATCATACAGATTCCTGTGGTATATGGTCTGTTTTTACCTCAAGTGATTTACAAACATATTCATGAAACCACTCATAAATCAGTCCAACAACCAGCAGTTGTATTTAGCAATCTGGCTATAGTTCTATTGCAGTTAAATCTGTGTGTTGAAAGGATGTGCCCCCAGATTGTCTTTCAGAAGGGCAGTCTATATTCCACAAAAACTTGTATCAACTTGGACTCTTCATTAAACTGAGGAAAATTAGTTTCAGCTCCTCAGTAGCAGTTCCCCAAGTCTCTCCCCTTGTAATCAAAGCAGCGTTCACTATTGTCCCCTAGCAACCTGCTCAGTGGAATATTTACGATAAATCAGGGAGTAGCTTTGCTTAGAAATAGCAATGAGTCTGTGAATCTCTGGGTGGTCTTTTTCTTTTGAAGTCTTTCCACTTGCCCAATTACCTTACTTGTGCTCAGTCAAATTCCTTTGTCACGACACACAAATCATAGTAGGTTTCCTAAATAACCAGTCTTACTCATCCCAATTGGATAATATATAGATTTTGATACATCTTGTGTGTCAGTGGAATCCCACATTGAAAGCACTTGAACTTATCTGCCCAAGGAGAGCATTCTAACTCAAGAAGCCAAAATCATAGGCTGGGGAAAAAAGTTTAAAAATAAAGTAATAATTAAAAAATCTTAAGTTTAACCTTCTTAGCTCTTTTCACAGGCTCAGAGGTGACTTCTTTTCCTCCTTTCTTACATGTATATTGTGGCCATACTATCACTTCAGTCAGCTGGCATCTTGACTTCATTCATCGTATGCTAATTCTGCTAACCCTTTTACTTTCTTCCACAAGGCACTGAAAGGATTGTTTGCAGTGAGTGTGTGTTTTGGCAGAAAACTAGGTCCGCTATTGTTTTTGTACTACATTCCTCATCATTAAATTACACACACATTTTTAAGACTATGCTCCATTCAGCAGATCTGGTAAACACCTTCTGGTTGTCAGAATGGCATTAAACTTTCTTTTCCACCATTCTAAAACCAGAGCGATGTCTATTTAGCTTTACTATATTCACGTGAGTTTTGCCACTCAGGCTCCTATTCTCTTTGCAGCCTAACAGTAGTTTTACAGTTTTAATACTAAGTAACCACTAACCTTTCTAACACTATTTTGAAGAAAGCAGATATACCACAGCAGAGAATAATCACATCCATTGTACCTTACAGCTGCTCCATACCCAAGCTCCCACCACCCTTAGAAATAGGATGCATAGAAACAGATTGAGACTCACCTCTCTTTCCTCTGTGCTCTCCCAGGGAGCTTCTCACCTTGGTTCTTGAAACTTTCACCTGGGAAAGCCGTTTTCTTATGTTCACTGAATGCCGCAAGAAAGCACATAAACGCAAGCAGTTCCTACATCTTCACAGAAGTGTTCCATATTGGGACAGTCAAGCAACATACCAGGTGACCTAGGGAGGTTGCAGGTTTTCAAGACCAGACCGGATAAAGCTCTAAGCAAACTGATCTGATCTCAGAGCTGGCCCTGGTTTGAGCAGGAAGCCCCTTGCACCCTGAACTATTCCATGATTCTACATTTCAAGAAGTAATAATGTTGTAACTCCTTTATTACTGAGGACAGAGAAAAATCATGAATTGAATGAGAATCCTCTTAAAAACTTCCTAGAAGCTCTATCTTCTCAGCATGCCTTGAGGTATCCAGCCTTCATTGTCTTTATTCAAACCTAGAATTGCAATCAGCTGTGGATATCAGCAATCTGGGTGTATGTTAATGATGTGCCAGTTAAACCGTTATTCACAGATGTATCCCCTTTACACAACAAGAAGGCTGCAGTACTTTTCTTCTGATTGGTGACCCATTCTTTCAGAATCATAGAATAAATTGGGTTGGAAGGGACCTTGACAGATCATCTAGTCCAACCTCCCTGCAATCGGCATGGAGATCTTCTGAGCATGAGGCTCAGAGCCCTGTCCAACCTGACCTTGAATGTTTCCAGGGATGAGACATCTACCGCCTCTTTGGGCAACCTGTTCCAGTGTTTCACCACCCTTATCATAAAAAATTTCTTCCGTGTATCTAGTCTGAATCTCCCGTCTTTTAGTTCAAAACCATTATCCCTTGTCCTATCACAACAGGCCCTGTTAAAAAGCCTGTACCTATCTTGCTTATAAGCCCCCTTTAAGGACTGAAAGGCTGCACTAAGGTCTCCCTGCAGCCTTCTCTTCTCCAAGGCTGAACAACCCCAACTCTCTCAGCCTTTCCTCATAGGAGAGCTGTTCCAGCCCTCCGATTGTTTTTGTGGCCCTCCTCTGGATCCGCTACAACAGGTCTGTGTCTCTCCTGTGCTGAGGGCTCCAGAGCTGGATGCAGTACTCCAGGCGGAATCTCACCAGAGCAGAGTTAGAGGGGCAGAATCACCTCCTCCAACCTACTGGCCATACTGCTTTTGATGCAGCCCAGGATACGACTGGTTTCCCTGACTGTGAGCACACATTGTCGGCTCATATCCATCTTTTCATCCACTAGTATCCCCAAGTCCTTCTCCGCAGGGCTGCTCTCAATCCCTTCATCTCCCAGCCTGTTGTGATACAGGGGGTTGCCCTGACCCAGTTACAGGACCTGGCACTTGGCCTCATTGAGCCTCATGATGTTCACATGGGTCCACTTCTCAAGCTTGTCCAGGTCCCTCTGGATGGCATCCTGTCCCTCAGGCTTGTCAACCACACCACTCAGCTTGGTGTCATCTGCAAACTTGCTGAGGGTGCACTCCTTCCCACTCTCTAGGTCACTGATGAAGATATTAAACAGTACTGGTCCTAATACAGACCCCTGAGAGACACCACTTATCATTGATCTCTATCTGGATATCGAGCTGTTGACCACTACCCTCTGGATGTGACCATCCAACCAATTCCTCATCCACCGAAGAGTCCACTCATCAAGTCCACATCTTTCCAATTTAGAGAGAAGGATGCTGTGGGAGACCATGTCAAAGGCCCTGCAGAAGTCCAGACAGGTGGCATCCATAGCTCTTCCCTTGTCCACTGATGTAGTCACTCCATCATAGCAGGCCACTAGGTTGGTCGGGCAGGACTTGCCCTTGATAAAGTCCTGCTGGCTGTCCTAAATCACCTCCCTGCCCTCCATTTGCCTTAGCATAGCTTCTAGAGGGATCTGTTCCACGATCTTCCCAAGAATAGAGGTGAGGCTGACAGGTCGATAGTTCCGCCGGTCTTCCTTTCTACCCTTTTTAAAAACAGGTACAAAGTTTCCCTTCTTCCAGTCACTGGGGACTTTGCCTGACTGCCATGACCTTTCAAATATCATAGAGAGTGGCTTGGCACCTACATCAGCCAATTCCCTCAGGACTCTGGGATCCATCTCGTCAGGTCCCATAGATTTCTGTATGTTCAGTTTCCTCAGGTGGTCACAAACCTGGTACTTTGGGAGGTACTTTGCTCCCCCAGTTCCTGTCTTGCGGTCCATCCACTCCAGGGGTGTGGGAAGAGAGATTGCCAGTGAAGACTGAGGCAAAAAAGTTGTTGAGTACCTCAGCCACCTCCTCATCTGTTGTAACCGGTTTGTCAATCTTGCTGATAGGGGTGGTACGCTTTCTTTGACTTTCCTTTTCTGGCTGACATACCTGTAGAAGCCCTTCTTATTCTTCTTTGCATCCCTTGAGAAGTTCAGCTCCGGCTGTGCCTTGACCCTCCTGATCCCCTCCCTGCATGAGAAGGCAGCATCCTTATACTCTTCCCAGGATATCTTTCCCTGCTTCCAGTGCCTGTGCATTTCCTTCTCATCCTTTTAGTTTGACCAGCAGGTCTCGATTCAGCCATGCTGGTCTCTTGCCCTCCTTTCCTGATTTCTTATACTTGGGGATCGAGAGCTCTTGCGCTTTATGGAAAACGTCCTTAAAAACCTGCCAGCTCTGGTCTGCTCCCTTGTCCCTGAGCGCAGTTTCCCCTGGCGTCCTTTTGACTGACTCCTTGGAGAGCCGGAATTTTGCTTTCCTATATTTCATGGTCCTGTCTTTACTCTTCGTCTGACCCTTACTCCTCAGGACTGTGAACCCAACCAGTGTGTGTTCACTGCAGCCCAGGCTGCCTCCAATCTTGACGTCACCAATTTGCTCACTTGTGGTGGTGACCAATAGGTCCAGTATCTCATCCCCTCTGGTAGGGCTGTCTATTCAGACAACAAATGAGATAGCTATTACTTCCTATAAACTTTTTGCATCTTGGTTTTAGAGTTGAAATATGCCAGAAAGCAAGGTCTGAAACAAAATACAAGATTATATGAAAGTGGTCTGGAAGTCCCCAAAGAAAACTTAAAACCTATGTGTATTCCTTATGGTTTACGGAAGCTCATATATCATAGATACCAGAGCAAATCCTGACTCTGCTGGTACCAACAGAAAATCAATGAGAGGTTTTCACCCTTGCCCAGAGAACCTTATCCTGCTAATATTAACATACCTTAGAACTTCTTCAGATGTGGTAAAATTAAACATGCATTAAATATTTGCAAGATTAGGGCCTACGATCTAAAACATGCATTTAGTTCTGGACAAAGTAATAAACTGTCCAGAATCTAAAATAAGATCCAGATCTAATAACCCCCTTCTGCAAGTTCTTAGACTCATAAATATCTGTCCAAATCTGAGCAGTTACACTGGACCTATTATATATGTGACTAGCTTTAACTTTTGTACCCCTTATTGGAATTTGACCCCAAATATGAAACTCATTTAGGTTGATGCCCCTCCTAAACAAAATGGTCAAAGTTGCATACTGAAGTGTTTGCAGAAATCGTTCTTACACACTGAAATATAGTTAGTCATGTGAGGAAAAACCATCCACAGATACCGCAGTGTGAAATTAAGACTTTATTTTACTACATATCTGTCCAACACCTGAAATTTTTTAAGGTTTCAACACGAAAAATAGGGCAATTACAGATGTGTTGTATTTATTTTTAACTATTATGTTTTTTTTAAATACAGTTTTGCTTACATAAAGGCATCATTTTCCATGTACATTCACTAATTCCACGTCATCTAAGTTTGTTTGCACTGATTTTTTATTTTGTATATGGAATTTAAACACCACAATGACAGGAAGAACATTAAAAAATGAATTAAGATAGAAATGTAGCACAATATTGTCGCAGAAAAATGTCTTCAGCAAAGCAGAACTTCCAGAACTTAGATTCCCAATAAGTGCCAGGAATGATTCACTCAAACACAGAACCTTAAGAGAGATGAGGAAAGATAATTCTAAACAATAATTTCCTACAAAAGACTCAAGTCTAGCCTGCCTTACAGGCTATGTACTTCTATGTTCTTGAAATGCAAAATATTTGCTGAGTTTAATTTTCTTCACAGGTCTTCTTCTAGAATCTGTGCTTTCAAATGCTGACCATTCAGCTCGATTCTCCCTTCTAATTCTGATTTTCACTTTCTTAAGACTGGTCTGGCTCAGTTCGCCGTTTTAGATTACTGTTGGAGCCTCTTTTTGAGCTACTGTCTTAATTTTTAGATGAATTTCATAACCCCTAGTATCACTATGTGCATTGGTGGAAGACGTGAATTACTATGACTACTCTGCAAAGCAATAGTCTGTGATCATTGAAACAATCATGCCTTGGTTGCGTATATCTTTGTTATCTGATACTGATGCCAGAATTATTTTCCCCCCACTCCCTACAAGCTCCTCCCTGTTCAGTAATTACTCAAGGTACTTGTTTGGCCTTTACCTACCTACCTTGGACATGTGAAATTGTAGCTAGCCTTGCAAACTGTGTCCTGTCATATTAAAAGACCAGCTCCTCATTTTGATTTTTTCTGCTATAAGAGTAAATCAGAGAGAGTCTGCAAGGATGAGCCTGTTCAAACGCTGCTGTAAGACTAGAGTCATAGGAAGGACTTCTTCAATGTGAATGGAAATTATAACTCTTCACTATAGGGCATACTAATTCCTCCTATAGGGCATACTTTTTAGAAGAGCCCACGTCCTCCACTCTCACCTCACCATCCAAACCAGTCGCTCAAAAGACTTTAAAGTTTGGGAGTATCTGTTGAATATCTGACTCTTGTTTCTCAAAAAAATCATGTGGAGACCTACATTTCTGGGAGAAAAGTTTCACACTCGTAAATAACCCCATCATACCCCAAAATGGCAAACGTCACCAAGGCAGACGTTATTTTTAAATAAATGTGCTTGTCTCTTTATGGATATTTCATCTTCCTAAAGTACATTATTAGAAAAGTCTATGGTTTCTTATTTTGAATATACAGTTAATTTATATGCAGCACTAGTGTCCTTCCCTCAGTCAAGCAGGGGACAAGGATGAGTAGGTACAGAGAGCAGAGACCAGTCAGTACCAAATTAGCACTAGGAAGGTAGAAGGTTGCTATAGTCTTACTGGGCCACAATACAATTTTGCAAGCATACTCGGGCAACTCTGGCAGCAGGGAGACAAGACGTAACCATAACTTCAGGCCCTCTCTTTCCCAGTCACTTGGGAGAGAGTGAAGAATGACATTTTGGTCCTGTCGGTGCCTGGGGCCAAGACCCTAGCCATGACAACCTGGCCATCTCTATTTTTCAGCAAGGCTGCTGGACCTGTGCACAGTCCAGCTCTGACATCCCCAGACACCCCAGACAGAGTAGGGCTCTGTGACATTTAGCAAATCTTCCATGTTCCTCTTGAACCAGATTTATAGCTGTGCCTTTTAAAATTTCCCACAAATCTGTAATTGTCCATTATTAACAGCTCACTGAACACAGTAGGTTACCAGTGTCACTCTCCTTCCACTGTGTAATTTCTTAATCAGATAAAGTTACATTTCACTTTTATATCCCATAATCATTACAATCTTTTTTTGTCATGTGCTAGACACGTTAGATTATTTCTAACGTCCTATTTTTGTCTCTTATGCGCATAGATTGTGAGCTAAGACAGTTGGACAAGGCAGTACAAGTATTTTGTCACAGTAATATACTGTTCCCTTCTCTAAAATCACTCATTTAGAAAGCAGTGGGATTTGGTCAGTCACTGTTAATTAACCGTTGGTCACATCCACACTGCTAAAACAGTGTTCCCAAGCATTGCTCTTGTTATTGGTATTTGGCTGAAACGCCCCATCTGTCCTCACAGTGCAGGCTCTAGTGCACCTTAAATGAAGCCAAGTTTAGTCCATGTTTTCTCTGACAGGTAGTCTTAGGGATACTCTCAAACCTTTGCTACACAACTGACAGTGCCTTTTTTTTTTCTGATATGTTTGCGCCTAGTCAACTCTAAAACCTCAATCTCTGCCTTATGTCAAAAGTTTGGCTCAAGTCAGAACCATCAGGATGCTTTAATCAAATAACTAGTGTCTCCAGTGGATAAGGCAAGTTAGCCATCAAGGCTCACGCTCACACTCTGTGAGGAAGATAAGTACATCTGTAACGTCTGCAACAAACAAAACTTACTTTGACAGGCTCCAAACCAAGGCATTTCTTCAGTCCTTCCTTCATAATTTATGACAAGTACCACCTGACACTTGGTACCCCCTCCAACCAAAGTTCATTTCAGGAATGGGGTCAACAATGCTTTTATTAGTCTGGTCTACTACCAGATTACAAATACATGCTGCTGGTTTCACCTAGTCCTACAGAGGTGGCACCAAAATCAGTTGACTGCTTTGCTTATCGCTGTTTGTGGCAGTAAAACCTACCCCTACACCTCGTCACTCTGCCTTCCTTACTTCTCCCCTGTGGCTTGACTACACCTGTGGCAGCTAACCAACATCAGCCAAAATGAACTGTTTCTCCATATTTATGTGTGACATGTCACTTACTTGCTACCTGAGAGACCTTGGAACCATTGCTATCTCCTGCTCTTTCTGCCAACTCCCTAACATGTGTCTGGGCTTCAACCACACTTTCCTTAAAGGCAACCAGAAGATTTGGACCAGAAGCAGTAGAGTTTACCAGCATGAGGAACACAGAGTCCTGGTTGAAAAAGGGGAAATTACACCAGGGACTCAATACAGGAAAATTATTTTTCCTGGTCTCTCTCAGAGTTCTCTGGAACTAGTAAGATGCTTAAAAACGAGGCTTGCTGTGCCCTCAGCTAACTACCCTTGAAAAAACAAAGAAAACAAAGAGAAGCCTCTCCAACTCTAACCCTTATTTGTGCTCTAATGTACAAAAAACATGAATAAAAAAACCCCCGACAACTAACTCCGAAGTGGTCTCTCAGTCCTTTGTCTAGGCCCCTTTCCTCTGCTCAGCAGGTACTTCTACCCTCACCCTTAGCACCTCTCACGGATTCTGGCCGGTGCTAGAGATGGCTGTGAAGGTGGTTCACAAAGGTCTGGGGACTGTAAAGAGCTGTCTGTAGAGGGCATCTGCCAGCAATTTCTGCCCTAACTGTTCCAGAAACCTGGCAGAAATCACATGGCATCCATGGCATCAAGGGCATGTCTCGCACCTTTATGTGCTCACCTTCTCCAAGTATTCATTCAATATTTGGCCAACCACTCTTTATGTTTCTTCTGTGGTTAAACAGGATTTTGGCCCTTGGATCAAGAAATCTCTTTACTCGCATTCACTTGTTCCCCTCTCTGTGATTAACCTACCCTCCTGACTTCCAAAGTGATGCTGTTCTCTATCCCCCATGCTTCTCTAAATTTCTGTGATCTTTGACTCTTCACAGTTCTCGGACCTCCATCTGTCATTGCTGCACAGTCCTGTTGCCAGCATCTCCCTAATTTCTGATTTGCACACAAACATGTCCACCTTCATCACCTCCTGCAGTCCTTCACCACCACCAGAAGAGTATAGGAAGCAATTCTCTCTGGGTTCTTCCTTCCTCTTATCCCTGAAGCATGTTGAAAAGCGAATTGAGGTGTTTTCATAAAGACTAGTTAAGCAGTGAAGCAAAAAAAGACGCATTTTCTTGCTCAGGCAAAGCACAGAATGGGAATGCATGGAGATATTCTAGCATGTTGGGATCTTCCTGTTTCCTTCTTGCAAAGGGGAGGTGCAAAGACCTTTGTTTACTTTTCCAACAGGCCTTACTGAGTGCTCTCCCAGGCAGGTGACCAGTTAGAAGGACTTTGCCTCAGACAGGACTGGCATTGCATAAAGAGTTCGAAAATTTTGTGTTGTTGACCAGAATATAGAAACTTAGCCTTTTTCAAAATACTGTAATTTATGAAGGCATTGCAGGAGTTCTCAAAAGTCCATTACTGTATGTTTTCCTCAAAACTACAAATATTTTATTTAGAAGTGTTTTGTGCAGACTTGTTCGAGAGATAAATCATAAGACATCAATAGAAACATACATCAGGAGTACAATAATTGAACCCTTCTGCATCTCAAAGCTAAAAAGAAAGCCATCTTTTCCTTCCAGATAAAAAACAACAATATGGAACGGTTTTTTAATCCCATAGAATTAGTGCCATAATCTTTTTTTTTCCTATTTCATTATGATCTTGACAACATGTACAAGATAGTTTTTATGGTCCAAGTTTCAAAGCAGAGCTTTGTAATGAGGGACTTGATTAAGCTTTGAGATAGACTTTGAAACCACAGAATTAAAGTTAGGAAGCTGGATTAGACATAGACCATTACCCCAACAGCAGTCAATCAAACTGACAAAAAATGTAAACTCTTTTTTTTTTAAAAAAAACATTATACAGGTCCCTGGGGCTTGACCTTATTATGCTTTTTTTTGCACTGATGCTGATGCCTAGATCATACAACAGACGTAACTCTTGAAAGTAGGCTACATTCTACATCATGTCAGGAGAGGACGCACACAATCAGAGAGATGCAGGAACATGAACTTAAATGACTTGTGAAACAGTAAACTTACCTGGACTGTAGCCTTAGAGTTTATTTGCTTGTGAGTTCCTTATCTATATACTTCCAAGAAAAAAAAAATCAATTAAACCACACAACTTTCAGGTACAAAGGCTTTAAAGAAAAAACAGAAATTGCATGCTAGCACAAGTGGAATGTGCTTTTAAAGAATTAAGGTGTTCTGCCACTCACACTGACTTATAACTGCTGTGGGTAACAAAGGCTTAAATTTTCCCTCTCTTGAAATGAATACGTTCCATAAAATGTTTCTGGTTTTAGATTACCCCTTTAACATTCAAAACTACAAGGCAGAAAAAATTATGCTTCATTCCTTTGTCTCATAACAAGAAGAATGGAAAGGTATGCATGAGGAAGTCTTCCCAGGGATCAGCTGGAACTCGAACAACTGATCAGGATGCACAACAACATCTAGATGGACTGTCCCAGAAGCAGAACAGGGAAGATGGTATCAGTGCTCCCCTTCTCTCTATGAAAGGAAAACATGACTTTGTCCCTTTTGGGGAAAAAAAACTTACTTTCATCTGTGTACACAGGTGCTGATCTAAAACCAATGAAATCAATACAAATATTTGCATGGACTTCAGAGGACCCTGAATCAGACCTATAGTCATTTGATCTAGCTGGAATGAGAAGGTGGGGGCAGAGTCATGTTCCTTGCATTTCTCATAGTTCTTTGTCCTCCTGTTCACCCCAGTAGGTGAGGAGCCCAGCACCACCAGCGGTCAGGCTGGGGCCACTGTCCCGGTAGCAAAAGTGGTCAGGGAACAAAAAGGGTGTCAGAGAAAGAAAGGGGGGGAGGGATGGTGGGAAGCTTATTCCCCAGTGGTGCTGAGTAAGGATTGTGCTTACTGTTTCCCATCTGATCACTACAAAACTATTTATAACTGTCCTTGCAGGAAAATACACAAGACATTAATGAATTCTATACAGCAAACAGCTGAGTCGTAATGTCCCACCCTCCCATTCTCCAGCACTTGAGCTTAGTCATCTAGGAAGTGCCAGAAAGTATAATGCATTTTTATAAAAAAGAGCAGTCCTCTCTTTCAAGCAGCTGAAGTTTGCCTGCTGTTGGTTGCTGGAGTCATAGCCTTCATCTCAGTTAAGGGTGGTCACAAATATGCCCATAAACTCAGTAGTCATCCAACAGCGTGGTGTGAGTAGACAGATGTGTGACACACAAGAGTCAGAACAGAGTTGGCAGGTAAGCCAAGGAAGTTTTGGCTGTCCATTAGAAAGGAAGAGTTCTGCAATGTCATTTAAGCCTTCTCTGAAATCAGCTGTACTGCAGAGGCAAAAAAATCCTGCTTTGTAAGACTTCCCAGCCAGGAGGGAAAGATCCTGTGAGATGACTCTGACCAGATGGACTTTGCAACTTCACATGCTAAGTCTACTTGTTAGCTAAGAGTTAAATTCAATTGTGCAATCAAAAAATATGGTTTAAAAATAAAGCAGCCCTGTTCTCATCTCTTTGTAAGTTCTGACAGCCTTGTCTAGCTGACTGACTGCAGTTGTTTCCAGCCTCAGCCTTAAAGCTCTATGTTGCTGCTTGGGTTTCCTCCCATTTTGTTACATGATCACCTCTAAAACACTGTTTCCTAACAGAGATGTTAACCAATAATGTGTTCTTCATTTATCAGTTAAATAAACAACATTTGGTTTAATATTAATCAGTTGTCACATGTTTGTCCAGGGAGAAGGTACACAGAAGCTTAGAGAGTAAGGTTTGTGATTAAAAACATTTCCCACCTGGTGACTGCAGAACTATTTATAATTGCCCTGTAGGACAACGTGTAAGGTACTAATGACACAAGCACATCCTGTAGATTAGATATGCCTTATCCTGACCCACAGAATACTTTTCCTGGGCACCTTGCGATGCTTTGTAACCCTATCATTCCTACAAGGTAGTTTTAGATTGCATCTTCAAACCTCCAGGGGTAATACAGTTCCAGCAAGATTACCATTGGCACTGATCTGCTTGCTTGGAAAAGGGAAAGGTATGTCCAGAGCTATGCAGGAATGAGGAGAAGAATAGGGATAGCAGGAACACCTGGAGGTGAGTGTGACAAAAATGTAGTATCTAGATGCACATAGGAAACAGAGAGGATGCTTAGGTCCAGCATGATTGTGAAGGAAATGGAGTGTTCAGACCCAGCTGGAACAGAAAAACTTTCTCGAATATGGTACTTATTCTTGGTTTATCAATTTCATATTTGGGGTGGGGCTTTTTACCGTTTTTGTTTTTGTTTGATATTTAGTTGAAATTACAAGCCAAAATTAACAGTCCTACTTTCAAGCCATGTAAAGTCAGATCAAACATCTGAAAAGACTACAGAAAAAGATTGGCTAGGGAGGCTCAGGAAGCTGTGGATAAATAGGGTGGAGATCACAAAAGATAGACAGGGATGTTAAATCAGACCTAGTATGAGTTAGTCTTTTAGGTCTCTGTTAAGGCCATAACCCTGGAAGCCCTGAATCACCACAAGGTGTAAGTGTCATAAAACGTGCATACAGAATAAAAAGGCAATTGCAGAGCAAAAGGAAAAAAAACAGAAAAGACAACAGTTGGTAACAATAAATATCCTTTCTGGGACCTTTCAGGAACATCATATTCTGAACATCCTATGTGCCAGAATGCTGGTCAGAGGGAAAGAAGTATTAGTTATGCCTCACAAAAACATGGCACAGAGATCTCAGTCCAAAAGCACAAACCTGTTGCCATGAAAGATGAACTGAAGTTCTTGGAATTCCACCTCATCCACAACCTGTAAATTGTGGGATTGAGGTCCAAGGTGCCTGTATGTTTTTAGATGTATCTGTGACAGAGGCCGTGAGACATAGGCCCTGATGCAAGGTTATCAGAAGTAAATGGAGGTCTTCCACCAAGTACTATGCAGTGCACTTCAGGGACTGGAGTTCAAAACTCCAAGTTATGCCATACTTCCTTTTTCCTTAGCTATGATGAGTTTGTCCCTTCTCCCCTTCCCAGGTAAAATAAGACAAGGTTTGCAATCTTCTTTCAAAGTGCTCTGATCAAGTATAATTGTTAATCAACACACAGAATTAGTTCCAGTTACTGACAGCAGTCTATTGTGAATAATTATATTTTCTCGGCATTTTACCTTGTTGCTTTCCCACATTATTAAATATTAGGATGGTGGAAGACAGTGGATTTTACCCCTGTAAAAACTTTCTTGAAGTGTTCAGTTTCTATCATTTAGGATCTATGCTCTTAGTTTTTGCAAGCAAGAGCTACCACTTTCTTTTTCCATTTATTAGCTGAAGGCACTTGGAAAGCCACCTTCTCACGATTTCTTTTGCCCTAGCTTTGTCAGCACTACCTCTCACGTGAAATTTTGAGGTGGTTACATCTGGAGGCAATTTATCCTGAAAAGGACGGTCAAAGTGAGATATAAAGAAGCATTTTATAAAACTTTGACAATCTATGCATTAAAAAGAAAATGAACAAACAGAATAAAGTCGTAAGACAGCTGACAGCTCATTCAAATCCAGATAACTGCAAATCGCTACAGGTTAGATAATTACTTTGTCTAAATTATCATTAAAAGTGATAGCAAATCTCCAAGCAGCTCTGTAGGGGCTGTGCAGCTTTTGATCCTTGCTGTTCATGGATGCTTACCTCTGCACAGGTCTGCTGCAAGTGATATCTTGTTTTTTTGCATTTTTCTGTCCAGCACAGGTCAGTTCATGTCAGGATTGTTTTAAGATGAACTCCTCCTTGGACCCTGAAGCTGGGATGATATCTGATGTGGAGGCATGTCTTCATCAGAGCCACCTGTGAGTCCGCTTCTGGAAATGTACAGTTTAAACAGCAGGCTCTGCCTAAAGACCCTCTTTAGCGCTCCAAATTCTTTTGAAGAAAGATAAACAGAAAGGCAGCTAAAATACCATCCTCACAGAGAACATTGTCAGCTAGAGATTAGCGTCAGTGACACTGAATTTTTTCACACTTTAATAATTCCACAGGTTTTATTTTTAGGTCTGTTGAAAGGCAAATCAACAACTTAAAAACCCTAACTTTTTACTTTACAGAATTATTAAGTATTTACTTATAAAAAAGAAAATAAACACACCTGAAGCTTTCCTCTCCATTATTTAGTCTAAATGAACAAAACCAAAGCAACACCTACCAGCTGCCCCAGGGTTTAAGATAAAAGGTTACACCTAAATCAGAGGCTTAAAGAAGCCCAACAGAGGCAGTCTAGATATTCCTACTATTATCCTGTGAGTTTTTGAAGAAAGCTTACTGCAGCTACCTGTGCAATGGCAACCACACATGTAATTCAGCAGGAAAGGTTGAACACTGCAATAGCCTGGCAAGCTTATGGCATCTCTGCCAACAGAGAATTTTAACAAGAAGGCAAAATAATGTTTGTCTGGAATGACGTGTGGGTCTGGCTTTGGGTCAGAAGAAATGGTCTGGATGGCCAGCATGTGGTTGTTTTTCAGCCTATTTTCAAATTTTTTTTTTTTGACTGAAATAATAGATTGTTTTTTTGCAAACTTTGGGTTCATGCTGGATGTGACTATGTTTACAATGTCACCTGCTACACCAACCACATAGAAAGATCAGGAAATAGGACTGGATTTCCTGTACCAGGAGAATCCCGTTTCCTGCTTTCATGTGCTTTATATCATAGACTCATAGAATCATAGAATGCTTTGGTTTCAAAGGGACTTTTAGAGGTCATCAAGCGCAACCCCCCTGCATTGAGCAGGGACACCACTAACTAGATCAGGTTGCCCAGAGCCCCGTCCAACCTGGCCTTGAATGTTTCCAGGGATGGGGCTTCCACTACCTCTCTGGGCAACCCATTCCAGTGTTTCACCACCCTTACAGTAAAAACTTTCTTCCTTTTATCTAGCTTAAATCTACCCTCCCTTAGTTTAAAGCCATTACTCCTTGTCCTATCGCAACAAGCCCTGCTGAAAATATTTTCCCCATCTTTCCTGTGGGCTCCCTTCAGGTACTGAAAGGCTGCTGTAAGGTCTCCCTGTGGCCTTCTCTTCTCTCTTTCCCTTCCCTTCCCTTCCCTTCCCTTCCCTTCTCACATAAGCCTGTTGACAATCATCATTCAACCAGTCAGTTTTCTTCTTTATCTTCTCTCTTCCACTAGCCTTTTACATACCAACGATACAGAGGTGGATAAGAGAGCTTTCTAATAGTTCAGTGAAGGGTGCAAGGCTACCATGAAGCAAGCTGCTAGCAACAGGACTGAAAGGCCAGTTTTCTGAGAAGGAGGATACTTGGTAGACTGGTCCCAAATGTGAATGGAAACAGAGTCATTTACCTGTAATGGATTATTTGGATTGCAGGTGAATTTGTAGTCATAGGTCAGATATGCAGGTATTCTTAGTTTGAGAGCAGTGCATCACAACCACAGCTATGCTTGCAGGCTCAGCTCACAGGCAGGAGTGGTTTAGTGGATAGGAAATTCTGCCAAAGAATATAGCCCCCTTTTTGTTTATTTATTTATTTATGTGTTTGCTTGTTTGTTTATTGCTGATACACACTGCAGTACAATGCTGTAGATAAGTCTTACAAGGGAAGCCAGAGAAAGGAAGGGTTCACAAAATTATAACTGTGGTTTAAATCTCCCCTGGGAAGGTATGGTACTTAATAAGTTTACCCAAGTTGAGATCCAGAGAAATTTCTCTGCAAGTCTATAAATCGGCAAAGAGTATTAACATTTTTTGAGGAATCTAGGACAGACTGTGAATGCAATAGAAAATACTTTTCCAGTTAGAGAATCCTATACGTTCTTCTGAAAGTTTATCATTCCCCAATAAGTTCTGCAGGACTTTTCCATAAGAGGACATTATAAAAAGAAGTAATGGGTACATATAGTGGTGGCCATATCAAAACATGAATAATAACGGGCAGAATTTTTTGAACACATATCCAAACCAAATTGTCTGCTGATCTAAATCATCCTGAATCAAGTGAAACTGCTTAATAGCAGGTTAGGAACCCACTCCCAAATTCTATCTTATTGGCTCAGAAAACTTGTGCATTATTTATTTTTCTCTCTAAAGACTGGATTCATGTAAGTTCAATTTTTAAGGAAGGCCAACACATGGAGTTGAAGCTGACATACTGTCTATTTGAAAGACTGGATGTGATAAATTAAAGATTTTTTTGTTTTGCTTTGTTTTAATCCTAGAAGGTGAGTTTCAGTGGGTTAAGCCTAGCTACAGTATTCTAAAATATAGCATACATTTCACAACCTCCTTGTGTCATGCCTTTCGTATATCTATAAATTAAGTAGCACTTGAAAAAGATGCTCCCTTGACGTTGTAAGACCTCTGACTCTTGAAAATGTTCCTGACCTAATGGGAGAAATAAAATGAAAAAGTAGAAGCAGCAATATTCAGGTGAATTCACTGGGGCCATGGAAGAGAAACTAAGCAATGAATCTGAACTCAAAATGAAAAGACAAAAAGGGGGACAGGCCTTGTACCCAAACACATGAGACTAATCCATCCTAACAGTCCAGGAGTTGCCAAAGGAAGGAGAAGATGAAGATGAGGTTCTGGCAATGGGTCAGAGAATGATTTTGGAAGCACAAATACCAAAGCGTTAGATGAAAGAAAATTTAAAAGCAGTGGGAGTAAAGTATTGGGTCACAGAGGGAAAAAAATGGGCTGAAGAAGAAAGGCACAGAAAAAAACATCTGCAAGCAGCACTAGTGATGGGGGAGAAAAGAAGCAGGAGACACACACCCAGGTGCACCATTGCCAAGCAGCCTGAAACAAAAACCAGCATCATTTGTGTGGGTTTTTTTTTCTCATGCTCGCTCTTTAGATCAAAAGGAGAGCAGCAATGCAATCTGTTCTTTGCACAGAGCACTTTCAGCCAAGGGAAGGAGAGTGCACACACTGGAACATCTGTTCCAAGAAGCCACTTGAAAAATAATCTTGTAATAGCATGGGGAAAACATCTGTGCAGCATGCACCAGACCACCAGTAGTGCAGCAGCGGAGGAGTAGAAGGGGGAAGGAAGACAGGAGGGAGTGAGGGAGACAAAGTGGAACAGGATTAGGTCAGGGGCAAGTACCCCAGTGAGGGGCATGACCCACATGTGAAGAAACTGCTCATTTGGTGTCTTTTCCCTTCTAATCCTCAGCAAGAGGCAGACAGATTTCTCACCCACTGAGCTGTGTTTATTGGCAGATATTACTCAACATGTGCAGTTTTGAAAAAACCCAAACTGCAATCAGTGTGTTTGAGAGGCTGCACGAAAAGCTCCCTGCCTCTGGCCTCTAGTGTAGCCCCCACCTCTTCTTCCTCATCTTGCTTTATCTCTGCTGATACTGGAATAAACGTGTGGAAAAACCGTCACTGCTAGCTCAGGTGGGGAGAACTAGGAAGCCAAAACACATTTACACTGTGGGTGAATTTGACCTGCTGTGTCTTCAATAAAAGACAGGGCCACTTGATTTCACCTTCAGTTTCAAAGCAAACAGTTTCAGAAAAAAACACCCTAAACATCACACAAACATGTACACGCACGTGCAGTATGCAGTATGTTCTTGGCTTCTCACTTCATCTGTTTTATTTCAAGAGAACTGTGCGCTTATAGCCGCCCCTGTGTAAACATCAGTAGCGTGACAGCAGTCAGGGCACTTCTTATCCCCACCTTGTGACACATTTTGCAGGAGTTTTCTAAGAAAAACAGTGTCAAATTTGCTCCATAATTGTTTGATTCTAGGTTCTCTAAACAGGAAAACCTTCCCAAATTTGTATCTTCTTGCTGATGAGCAAAAGAAAGAATCAACAGGTCTTAAACATAAAACTTGCATACAAACAATTAGGTGGTGTGAGTAGGTACATAAAATCGAACAGGGAGCTACTACGAGTTGAAGTGGGACATGTGTACTTGTAGGTGGGCATAAACTTCTGTTTCAATGTAGGCAGGAGAAAAATGTCAGTCTCGCTATTCCCCATGTAATCAGATTCCACTGTGGGGAAAGGGACAGGGAAATGAGTAAATCTGAGTGATTTTAGAAGTTAGTTGTTATGCTGAATTAGCTAGATACAAAGACACATCAACAGCAGGCAGAAGACAACATACTGCATATGTACTTATGCACAAAGGCAGGCATAGATGGGATATAAGGTAATTAAATTGCTATATTGGAACAGATCCCTGGGCAAAATGTACACAGTTATAGTTAGTAAAGTGTACCATGCAAAGATCTTCTTTATACCCGTCTTGTCTTAATGCTGCTCTAGATGTTCATCTCTTGTATACCATGCCTAGAAAGGTAATAAACAAAGATAAAAAAATAACAAAGACATGCTGGGAAGTTCAGAAGAGGAGCTGAGCAAGAAAGAGAGGAAGAGGCAGCTTCCCTCCAGATCCCAGACCATTAAAATACTTAGTAAATAGGCAAAGTGTGAGAAATCAGGAAACACACAGGATAAAGACTTTCTTCTATTTAATTCACAAGGAATCAATCTTCTTATCATGCCCCACCGTTATGTTCCTGGTGCAGGTCTTGCTCATTTCTAGCGATCCCATGAGGGTTTCGTTTCAATGGGAAGGCAGGACTTTCTTTTTTCTTTTGAAATCTCAAAAATGTACAATGGAAGAAAAATACTTTCTTTTCAACTCTAACAGTCATATTGATGCTCCAAATGGTTTTATCAGTTTAGCTTCCACACACGAGTGCAAACTAATGTATATATCATAAGCTTAAGCAATGATAAAAGGAATACCCCAAAAGAAAGCTACCCTAGTTTTATTTATTGGCCTAAAATTGTACTTTCCATTAGGCAGGTATGACTTGCTATGGAAACCACAGCTTTGATTAAAAGCAGTTTCACTCCTCTCTTTTCTTTTGTGGACCACAAATCATGTGAACTGAGGTCATTTCCAGATAAGGGGTGTGGGAGGGGAGTCAGAGGAAATGAAACTGGATATATAGGCAGAGGCACACAACAAGGGCGTTGTAGGTAAAGATGAACAACTTGAATTTGACATGGCAAGTGACAGGAAATCAATGGAATGTTAATGTTTGGGAGGAAACAAATATGACTAGCAGAAACATTTAGGACAAATGTGAGGGAGAGAACAGAGGAACCGTGGGGCCAGACAGGACAAGCTTACAGTGACCAAAGCAAAAAACATCTCAGACACTGACAGCAACCTATTTTAGGAGTTTTCTCTCTCTCACAGACAAGTCAAAATTTACACGAGCTGTTAGGTGTTATGTGAGCTTTAAACATTTAAGAGCTCCAGGACTAATTTTATGTTAAAGTGTTTTGTTCTTGTGCCATAGGTTTTCCGAAAGAGAGCATCATGCAAGGTCGTATCTCCCCTATTCCCTGATCTCATTCATCTGCACAGTTATCAACTGGACCATCATCCAAGAGATCAATACTCAGAATACCTTCCCCCTCTTTTAATTAGTAGAAGTATCAGAAATCCCACACTTTAATCCCTTGGTTTGGAAGCATTTTTTTCAGGTTGAGTCATGCAATATATTTCACCAGCATTCGTATTATGCCTGTTTTTCCCTAACCCTGAAAGAGCCTTCCATTAATCTAGGCTAATGACTGATATTCCATGGCATCAGCATTTGGCAAGCTCCTTGCACCTCTAACGCAGGCTGGGATCTGGCATGCTAGGCATAATTACCTGCAGAAGGAAACAAACACTTCTCCACCTCCTTTGCATGCTAAAAGAAATTCTCAAAATGTGGATCCACAACACAATCCTTCAAATCTTGGTAGAGATGTCATTTTCAGAGTAGTCTTGACAGAAGTTCCTCATTTATTGAAAATCTACTGAAATTCTTGAAACTAGCTTTTCTTATGTCAAAGGTAAACTTGCTTCCCTTCTGAGGCAATATCTGTTTCCATAGCTCCCTTAGATTAATGTGCAACAGTACCGCATTGTAAGGGTGTTACTGTTACTTGTTTAATACATTTAACACAAAACACAAAAGAAAAACAGGGAAAGGTAAAGCTACCGGTGGGACACAGCTTTGTTCCATAGGCAGAGGCACATCTCCCTGACAGCACGGCCAACTTTGCTTGCTCAGGGCTGTCTTCCTCAAAATTCATCAATACTTCGTTCCCGTAAGCAGGGCAAGTGACTTGCCTGCTGGCGAGTATTTAGAATTGTCTCCTACTTAAACATGATGAGTATCACACTGTTCACTAACCAGTATCTTCTTTGCATAAGTTGTGAACTCCTTTAATGCTTTTTTCCCCCCAACCAGGCAAAATCTGGTTTTTATCCCCAGCGACACTGGGAACAGCAACAAAAGTCATGCATTACTGGGTTTTTTTTAGATTCCCCTACTTATATCTTTAAATTGAGAAGTTGAGCATAAAGTTTTTACCACTCCCTTATAGCAGCATAAATAAAATTGCTTCTGAAAAATAAAATTTTTGTTGACTAATGAAAAAAAACAATGCTGTTACCCCAGCAAATTTATCAAACTTACCTTCCATACAGGTCTTCTACTGTTTGAAATGGTAGGGAAAAGGGTCCTGAAAAAGTATGCTGTTCTTAATGCAGCTTATTGAAGAACAATTTTTAATCGATTCAGATATTCATTGATCCATTTTCTTGAAGCTTCTCAGACTATTCAGGTTTTACTCATGGATTGATGAGCTGTCAGTTTTCACAGACATACTACAGATAACTGTAAAAAAACCAGATTGAATTAATTTAAAACAGAATACAACCTTCTACTCCTCCTTTATGATCACAAAAGCCTGGACCGCTTTATGAGTTTCTGGAACCACTTTAAATAATCTTCTAGGTGTCAGGAGAGACTGCAGACTCATCTAGAGGAGATGAAGTTAGTAGATTCAGAGCACTGCAATTAATTAGGTGGCACTTTTCTTTAAATATCCTTGCAGTCCATCTTCATTGGAGCTGAAGAGGATGGGTAACAGGTTTTAAGGCTGTGATCACACTCCAGAACCCTGACTTGTACAATCTACCACAAAGTTTGCCTGCCTCTGGAATAGACTAGGACTGATAAAATCTGTAGGCACACCTAGGAGTGGACCCTAAGGCCAGGGAACTGAGTATGAGTGTATTTCTTCTGAGAATCTCAAATGCAAAAAACACCTTTTTGCAGTTCTGAGGGGCTGAGAAGGAATCAGCTTTAGTGATGTTGTTGTGAATATTGTAAGACTTGTTCCTCTCTCAAGGAGTTCAAAGAGGAGTCATAAAATAGGAAGCCAAGTGGTAGTGATGGAGGTCTCAGTGCTAATGAAGACTTATGCAGTGTGTAGGAACAATAGCCTAAGAATGTCTTTGGTTATGGCGCGAAGAGAGAAGAGAGCAATAAAATTTGATTCTGGCAAAAGAAGGAGTTTTTCTGATCCTGTGAAATGAGTATGCATCACTAGAAGAATAATTTCCAGTGAGTGAAACAATGTGGAGACTTGTTTCTGAATGAAAACAGGTCTCTACGCAGTCATGGAGTGACCAAAAGGGTCTATGCAGTTGGATCAGCAGCTCCCAGAAGACAAAATTTTTATTTCAGTGGTTCAATACCAAAGGCTTACTACTGTTCCTGATGATTTTGTATCATGACAGGAGCCCACTGCTATGTATCTGGGTTGAGTTACTGATACAAACGTACATCTGAACCTCTTCAGAAATGATATGGCTACAGCTGCACTAGCAAATAAAACACTCCAGGGACCATTCTCTTATGACAAGCGGCATGTTCTCAAGAGCAAACTCATGCCCTCATAGCTACATTCTATACCTACCCATAACAAGGTGATCTTCTTCATATTTTTTCCTAGAAACAGTCCCTAGTTCTTATTCTCCCCTGAACAATAACCAAGTACTACTTTGTAGAGTGCTAGTTGGCATGTATCAAAACTGTGCAAAGGTGCTATCAGCTAAACACTGTGGTTTGTAAGAAGAGAATGGTAGTCAAATCCTAAATCATGGCCCTTTACTGTATACTTCTATAGATGTAGCCTGTGGGACCACTAACTCATAGAAGTTAAAAAGCAAGGAAGAATCAAGGGACACTCATTTGAAGATTTTGGATTGAATTATCTTCTTTGAACTCCCCACACACTCTGTTGCACCAAAGGAAAACTACTCAGACATTTATGAAAAAAAAACCCCTTCCAAGCATGGAGTCTTTGATCTCTGAATTGTCCCACTGGTGTCTGAAGTTGTCCTTGCAGATTTCCAGTTAAGATCGAGAGAGCACACTCGAGATCTTTTCTAGTGAGGAAGTGAAGGACTTAGAGCTAGTAGAATCTCCAGAATAAGGGATTCTTCCTGGCAATAAAGAATTGTCTTCCTGCCAATAAGGATTCTTCCTGATATGTGCCCTCGACATATGTGATGAGAGGTGCAAGTGCAAAGACCTTGTCATGAGAAAGCCATGTAGGCTAGGGGACTAAACTGTTCTAAGGCAGAGAACTGAAAGTTTGTTGGAAGCCACGTGGCTTAACTCAAACTGAAAATCTCCTCTTTTCCCTGTTTGCCAAGAGGGAAGTTCTTGGCAATAAAAAACGTCCAGAAAAACAAAGAAAATTGCTAAGTAACTAATGAACAAACTAACAAGCAAAATGACAGAAAAATGATCACTAGGCCAAAAACATTGCAGCCTGTGATGAGAGCAGAACTACATCTGAAGCCAAAGGCAGTTGAAGCAAACCAAGAAAGAAGCAGCTTGCACCAATTTTCACGACCTCAGTGCAGAGCACAAATAGAAATAGGGCATATACATGCTGTTTGGGCACTCCAAAGGCAAAAAGTACCTCAGCTTGAGAGCACAAGGCACTTTGTCATCCCACAGTAGTTACACATATGGACCAACACTGGAAGGAGCAACATGGTGTTTTACTAGAATAGGAAAAGACTGAGTTCTCGCTGTAAGTGTAAAACAGAATGCAACCTTAAATACGGCCTCACAGTGGCTCCACCATAATTGCTAGTTCCCTGCTGTGTTCCCTATACAGCAGGTCTAGTACTGACATCTGGTACTAATTTAGGGTTCATCTGCTCTACAAAAACAAACATATTGTGGGGCCTCGTTACAGCATGCTTGTCCCTCAACTTGGTTAAACCACGTTCCATCTTGTAAAATAGATGTGACATAACTGTTTGCATTTTGGCCCTGAACCACACTACAGATGTTGCAACGTTCAAGAGCCTGAAGTGGCTTAAACTGCAATACTGGGGATCTACTAGGAAGCAGCGGTAATTCCAGCTCCTTAAAGACAGTGGCATTAACTCCTTCCCCTCACCTCATAAGACCCCTCCCATCTTGTTAAATGTACTGATCAGCATGAATCTAATATGAGGTAGCTTAATTTTGGCCATGTTTTAAGCTGTGGTTATTTGATATCAGGTCAGAAAGTTTTATGGGATGTTATTTTGACTCTGCATATAAACACATTTGCCATTTATATGTGAAAGACTATACACAGAATTCTCAGGCAAGAGGGACATGGATATGGAGATCTTTCTCAATTTGTTCACACAGCCAGATTTATACATTCATTTGGACTTAAACACCAAAGAAATGAGATTTGGGGCCAAATGAGGGGCTGCATGAAATGGGCAAAACTTCATAGAAAGTACCTGAGGTGCACTCACCTGCCTTAGCAAAGGATTTATCCCAAATTAATTTTTGAATACCAGGAAATGAATGAAGATTTCATTGTAGGATATTTCAGTATGTACATCGCCACTTACTGCTCCAGGGACTGTATGCTGACAAAGCTGCTCCAGTTCCAGCTATTGCAGAAACTTCTCACGCTCTGCATGCTGTTCATTCTCATGTGGCATTCTCTTTCACTTTTTTGCTCCAGCTACTGTTTCTCTTGCCAATAAAGATTAGCATAACCTTCAAGAAAATCTGGCAGAAGGTCACGGTCATTTCAGGGAGAAGTAAACAGAGTGAGAAAAGCATAGAATGGGATTACTAGAGTAGTGTAAGAACTCTTTGCCCACTACGTATAGGTCATGCTGTCAAGCAAAAATATATTGGTATTTAACTGAGTCAAAACTTACATAAACTCTGCTAGACATCTGAGAAGGTGCATGGGTCTGGAATTCAGGACTGCATTAGACCTTAAAAATATTCACAACCTACGGTGTCTTACGGAACATGGATTGTTTTTCCATTACATGGGGGGTAAGCAGCAGAAGAAAAAATTTGCAAAGGTTTGGAATGTTTCTATATGTCATTATAAAATCAATACATATGTCTTGTTATTCTCCATAGGGTCTTTCTCTGCCTCTTATGTAACTGGTACTGCAGATTTTTATTTTTCCTTTAAGAAAAAGAAGTTGATCATATCAATCCAGGACTTTTTCCAAAAAACCTGGAGGGAGTGAGGTTTCCATATACCAGGTCCAAAATACAGATGTTTGGCCTAAAATTGGTTTTATTATTTTTATTTTGGATTTTGGAAAAACAAGCACACAAGTCTCCACAAAAGAACACAAGTACATGTGTTCTCTCTATTACACTGGAAGAAAATGTAGCAACCGAAAAGGACAAAATGAGCAGGCCTGCTTTCTCTAATCAGAACTCTCAGAAATGGAAAAACCAAGCAGGCAGAAAACAAGTGTAATGAAGGGACTGTGACCCCACAAGAATGTCCACTTTTTCCAAATGAACCACATGGTCTAATAAAGGATATTACCTTCCCTATAAATCTTGCCTCACAGAAAACAAAGGCATAAAGATTTCAAAATGCTTCCACAACAAGGAGCAGAACCAGGCTATAGAGCAGCCAGGGCAGCAAACAGGGAGACACCAAAGGTGGAATTTAACGTTATATTATCATGAGAGGAAAGAACTGAATATGTGGCCCAGTAAAATCCTCCTGTTCAGATCTTTTACGAACAATTACAGGAATGTATCATTGATTTTCACACATACTGCCTGAGGTGTGTGATCTTCATCTGGTGTTTGAACTTTGCTGACAATTCTTGACACAGGATGAGGCTGACTTCAATGATGAATAAAAGCTAGCTAATACAGACACAGTGAAGTACAAATAGACAAGCTAGCAGCAAAGTTTCCATCAGAATTTGCAGAATAGTGTTTATAAGCTTTGCTGTATACTTGTGGTTTGCTATAGCAACAAACATGAATAGTCATCATTTTCTATGCCCAACACTAAGTGTAGTATTATCTGTATCCTGTCTCGTGAAGAGAAATGATTCAACCTCTATACAAGGTTCAATCTGGTAGGCAAAATCAGGAAGTCCTTATTACTACACTGTTGTAGTATAGTACAGTATAGTATAAAATAGTATAAGTTTAGTATTCCCTATACTGAAGTTCATATGTTGTGCATATATGGGATTTCCCAGTGGGTCAGCTGGGTCAGTATCACAGCAGATCTTCCAGTCTTCCAACGACAAGTAACTAAGTCAAGTGAGGAAAAACCCAAAGATTAGCCTGTTCTCACTGCCAATTTTAAGAGTGTCTAGAGTCTATGGTCCCAGCTGGAAGTATCAAATAACTACCTGATACTGAATAAGACATCAGAAAATAATAGCCTGTAAGAACTAATCTATTAGTTTAGCACAGGAAGATTCAGAGAGACTAAATTCAGCTCAAACCAAGGTACCCAGAAGTTCCCCAGACGTATCTTGAGCATGTGCCTAAGACATATTCCACAATACACCACAAATGGCAAGATGATTTCTCCCATCCAACAGGAAACATTAATGGCAATTAAAAAGCTTTGAAGCTAGGAATATTTTTTTATTTCAGGTGATTTTCAGCCACTAATGTTCATCAACCAAGGAGCTGAGAAAAGCTGAAAAAAGCTAACCCGGCTGATACTTTAGAAATGTGAAGCTTTTTCAAGTAAGATTAAAAAAAATAGGCAGAAGATAATGGTGTTCAATAGTAGGAGTGGAAAATGAAGTAAGGGAAGATTTTGGTTTAATAAAACAGCAAGGTAACCTCTAAGGAAATTAAAGATCATATGATTTTATGGCCTCCATCTCAGCACACCAGTCTTCTGGTTGACAGATGAAGTAGTCAGGAAGACTTAATCTACTCAAACTACATGAAAGGAGAGAGTCATGATGACAGAATGAGACATAAATATCCAAGCACATAAGCCAACTAAAAGCATCATTTTTTATGACAAACCAAAAAGCAAAGTATGCTGAGAGGCATTATGAATACTATTGCGTGGAGCCTGGAGAGTCAATAAGAGTAGTTAGAAGTGGTCATGTAGGAGAAGAGAAATTATGTGATTAATAATAGAGACACTTAATGGGTTGTGTCCTATGAATCTTGGAGGATTGCATTTCATGTCTAATGTGTTCTATAAAAGCTACATTGGAAAACCGGATCAGATGGTGGTGATATTTTGCATCCAATATCCTGTTACAGGATTAGAAAGTCATAGATGACTGAGTGGACTCCCTAGTGTTTGTGGTTAAAATATTAATTAGTTAAACAAATAAAATCAAATGAGGAGGTATCTGTAACAGAGTACCACATTTCACAAAAATGTAGGACAAGCTTCCCCTCAAAAAATCCGTTCATTAAGAGCAGAATGGAAAACTTTCCTACTGTATGTGTCTTTCATCCTGCAGATCATTTTCTCAGTCTACACAGCCAGTAATACAACTTCAGAAATTTCTAAAAATAATGCATTTTTTTCTTCACACAGAAATCCTGCATGGGATATCAAGTAACTCAGTAATATCCATTATCAATTACTCACCATAATAGACCTCATTATGATAAATAAGGAACAGTTAATGGCTTTTATAAAAATTGAAAAATTGCGTAATGAAATGAGGTTTGATTTATTTAATGCAAACAGGCTATGTCACCAACCTGGAATATCTCTTGTTGGATCTTTTAAAACCTGCAGTTTTTGAAACTTAGAGGAATAGCTGAGATTAGAGTTGGGAACATGCATTTAACTAAAGAAGTGCTAAAACAACTGGGAATTTTTCAGGAACATCTTGCTGGATGCCCCAGAAGCCAAGATTCTTCACATTCAAAAAGAGATACTTCAGCCAAGAAGACATCTTTCTTGGTGAAAGCAATGACAGAAATTGTGCATTTATACCTATATATACATACACAAGCATATAGTACATGTGTATCTGTACATGTATGTGCATGTACATAAGGAGAGGGAATTAAAAACCAATAAAAATAGATTAATTATAAACTGTAAATAGAAATAAGTGGGTAATGAAGTCAGTAAGTGAAATGAATGAATGAGTTATCATAAATCAATAAATTTTAAATAGTAAGAATTTAAAAAAACATTCCAGAAGCAATAAACTCAGTGAATTAATTATAAGTCAATAACTAAATTCAGGCAGCAAGGTGGTGAAGTGTGATCAAGCAAAAGCAGAAATGTTCTCTAGATATCCCAGTGGCATTTGGAATGAATCAAGTCATGTATCTACTTCTTAAGGTATTACCGACAGATAAAAAAATTTGACATGAGTAACAAATGAGGATGCAAGGTAGTCTCTGTGACAATTAAATATTTACAAAACCACAGACTCAGATATCTCAGGTTCAAGAGTCTTAAATAAATTAGCTGAGGAAAACTCTAAATTACTAGCACAATTTTCTGGCAAACATTGAAGAGCACTAGAAAAATTCCAGAAGACTGGAAAACTGTCAACACAGTCATAAGGAGAATCTTGTAGTAAATCTTCATCGTTCTGGACAAAAAAAAATGAAATTGACTAAGGCAAAATACTGACTATTTTGAAGGTCATCGAAGATGCAAGATGTGAACAGCAAATATCTGAATAGTGGCATTAAACAAATTAATAACTTGGTCTTAGAAGACAAAACTGAATGAAAAATAAAAAACCACAGAAATAAACTAACTGATAAAGTGTAACAAAGGTAAGCAAAATAATCATAGAACTTTACAACATTTTGGTGAAAATCGCTTCATTAAAGTAAAAATCTGAAATTCACATCTCAGTATTATATGGTAGTTAAAGACAATTAGCTTGAATTTGAAAAAAGAAACTGAGGCTCTCTCAGAAAAAAATGTAATTCAATAATTACATAATATAAGCATAGATATTTGTCATGAATTCATCCAACAACCTGTCCTGTTTCTTTCCACCATTGCCTCTTAGAGAACTTAATGATAAATTTCAATTATCTAAGCAATATGTACCTGAAAGGAAGATAATACTGACAGGAAATTAGATCAAATAACAGGCCTTATGGACAGACAGAAAAGTAACTTGTATACATCTACGTTAGAGTTCTTGTGTGGCATTTGAAGCAAGTACCCCACTCATATGTGCTTACCAGGTGTAGGTTCAGATTGTGGAGCCAAGTCGGAAACTATGGTCCAGATGACTACCCACCAATGCACACTAGCTGCTGATGAGGAGACTGCATTACTATAAAGTCTTCCACATTGTATCAACCACACATCCAATAAAACAATGCGCTCGTACTGTTGAGATTTAACACTCTGGAGCACTTCTCATATGACATGAAATGACAAAATATGTCTATGCTTTTATGTGGTTATTATACACCAGCTCTCAAGACTCTGCAACTGCACTTCTTCATCTATCCAACCTCTCTCCTGCCTCAGTAACCCTTCTTTTTTACCTGACCTTGTTAATATTTTTTCTGTACTCATACGCTTTTTATTAACTTCTCTTTCCTTCCCACCACATTTGCAAATGTTGTTTTCCCTAATGGCAAGAGGAAGCTTCTCAGAAGACCCTTCATGATGTCACCTAAGCGTCCAAGGACATGACACCTGTCAGCCTGCACTGGGAGAAGTCCAAATGTTTCTCCAGCAGCAGGATTACCAAGTAGAAGCATCATGGTTAACTGTACAGCTGCTGCTGGGTCTGAGAGGACCGGTGATCAATGCTCAGTAAAGTTCATGAAGAAGACTGGCATTTTCCTGAAGGCAGGAGTAACAAAGACATCTTGGAGATGGTACAACAGCATTCCACTGTTATGGAAAATCTTGACCTCTTGTGGTTGGAAGCACTCCACTGAGCCTGACATCTAGTTGGACTTCTCCTACCCTGTCTCACAAGATCTTCACACTGGAGGCTCTAGATAACAGCACAGCCTTTCACACTCGTCCAGGAGTCCCACCACCAGACCGTGCAAAACAGCCTTGCAAAGAAAAATCAACATCTAGGAAAGCCTACTCCTTGCCACAGCCAGCACTGACAACACCCTGTGCCAGTGGCTGGGAGTCCAGTCTGGCTAAGGGTATGGTTTCTTCACACATGATCCTGCAGTGGAAAGCAGGGATCTTAATAGGTTTCTGGTAGAACTAAAGCATTAGTCTTAGACTGGTGATGGAGACTAAAACCCTGAATTTGAACTCATAACTGACTCTGCTTTGAGCAGGAAGTTGAAATGGATAAACTACTGAGGTCCCCACCAACCTGAATTCTCCTATAATCCTACGATTTTTTATTTATCTGTAGGGGCCTTAATGTCTTTGAACACAATTAGAGCTGTGATGATCTTGCACTCAGCATCTAGCCATGTCAGAAGCCATTCCTCACCCTATGTGAGTGCCTTTTTTCTGTCTCAGTGACTGAAAAAGTCAGACATAGAACATTCCATGCTGATGCAGTGCCCAAGTTGTCTGTCTAAAGACCATTACCCATACTAAACACAGCAAGGCACAAGCTTTAAAACCTGCTGCTGGTGTAGGGAAGGGCTATAGACAACAGAGAGCTGCATTGTATCTTCACATGGAATCAAGGACTAACGGACTTACTTTCCTTAGTGCGTCAGATTCCACTGCTGAAGAAGAGCTCCTACTGGCAGCCCCATCTCCTTCCCTGGTGCCTTAGCTCCTCACTGGTGCAGGCAGGAGGCAGCCCCAGAAGTTTACCCTCAGGGCACTGATGCAGTACTTAAGACCTGAGGGTGCTGAGAATGGTGGTAGAGATAGGAGCAGCAGACTGTTACCGGAAAGCGGCAAAATAATTCACTCTCTAAAACTTCAGTTTGGAGTTTTAGAAAGCAGACATTCTTTACTGCAGTGCTGGACGCATAGGGGGTAGTTCTGTGCAAATGTGCGTGCTGAAGAGACACAATTACTAGGTATTTATACTATGTTAACATACATATTCATTATATTTCTGAGAAGTGCTTGTTGTATTCATGTTTTTTCTGAGAACTCATCAGCATATGTTAATGTTCTTCGCTCATGTCTGTTGGCACCTCTGGGTGGTCATTGTGTATCTTCAGATGAGGGCTCGTACTCTTCATCACGCTGTCCGCTAGTTGACCTTTGCATCTGCACAAACTCAGTTCTAAGATCACATATACTATGTCCTTTAAGGTTGCTTCATTCCAGTCTTATGGTCATCTTGCAACCTCCTTATCTCCATGGTTCTGCGCATCTGCTCTCCCAAGGCTGAGCTGTCTAAGTGGGATTATTCAGGAGTCTCTTATTTTACAACCTTCCCAATTATTCACAAAGAACCAAGACTTCCTTGGTTTTCATTAATCTGTTGTGTAACAATTCTGACAAAGTGGTAACTTTAATCTACATCTGCTCTATCTACTACATTCACAGGTATCAACCCCACAGCAGTTCTTGAACCACCTAGAGAACAGATCGCAGCACACTTACCCATAGGTTTGAGAGCAGGAAGCTCTGGAGAAATTGTGTGAGCAGGGGCTCCTGTGGCACCTTTAGTCTCACTCCAAAACCTTGCCCCCTGGCTACAATGAGTGAGCCAGCTGCAGGAGACACCAGAGGAGAAAGGTCAGCTGAACGTTGACGTGGGATCTCCACCACCCACAAATGAATGCTATCAATCCTCAGTACTTCGGAACACTCCTTAGGCATCCAAATTGGCACGAGGGAGCAAGGCATGCCAGCAGGCTTCACACAGCAGGGCATCTGCTGGGGCCTTTCTAGTCCTCCCAATAACCACGGGCACATAAGAACTAATACACTGGCATTTCGGCGGTATTTTTAGTCCTGAGTTGGCCATGCCATCTTACTAAGGAATTTCTGAGTGATGGACATATTGGGTCCCCCACTTCCTTTTCTGTCTTTTTGCTATTCACTCACCCCCACAAAATATCTTCGTCCCTTCTCATCTCCTGACGAGATATGGGTCACGTTGGCCCTCTCAGGGAAGAAAAGTTTGTTGTTTGAACACTTCTGCTGACCCATTTCTGTTCATCTGCAGGTGTTCCTCCCACTCAGATTTTTGGCTGTTGCTTAAAGCTACACGCCTGGGCCATGGGCTGTTGAACAGTGGTCCCTCTCTGACTTTGCAGGGGAATAGGCATGCAGAGAGCTTGGCTGCTGAATGTATCGTGAGTGGGAGGATAGAGGTAGTTGCTGGGACTGAGGAGGTCCAGCTGTGAGGACCTTTAGGGCAGGGTATTCAAGCCACGGGGGGCTAATGGCCCGTCATTAGGATGGAAGGGCATAGCAGCTCTAGGAACAGGTGCTTCAGCCAAAAGCATAAGCACAGGACAGATTAATCATTTCACTGAAGTACTGGAAAAAAGGGGAACAGAAGGAGAGAAGCTCTAGTTTCAGAAGGGGGAAACAGTTTCCTTTTTGAGGGTATCTTTCCAACGCACAGGGAGTAATCATATGGCTCTGTGCTGTCTTTATCTTTTACAAAGTCTTACAAGAAGGTGTGCAAAACTAATACCAACTTTATCCCACTTCCCTGCCCTCACACCCCTCCCCCCCTGCCATGGGCCAGTGAAACAAAGGGCAAGCAATGCCTCTCCGCTCCTCTCTTACTTTCTTGGTAAGAAAGCACCGCTTGGTGTACTGTAGCTTTTCAGCTACTTTTTTTTCCCCCAGTAAACATTCAGGCCATTTCAGTCTTGTATAACCTTAGCTGTCCTCGGCTGGGCACCAGATAGAAATGTGCATCCTGTCAACCCCATCCATAACGTGCAGGAACAGGTAGACAGTGAAGGTCTAGTCTTTCATATTACTGTTTTTCAGATTATATGGTTTTGGTGCAGGGAACCTTACTAAATCTTGTCCAAAGTGAGATCGTGGAAATGCGCATAGTATGTATATTGAGTCTTCAGCACCAAGTCCTTTGCTTTGCTAACCTATTTGTATAGCAATGCATACTTACTAAAACAGTTTATGCTGTCTGCAATCTAATAGCTTCTGGATTTGTTACACTCCCTACTATCTGTAGTTGTAATCCAGAATGACAGTTTTTGTCTAGTTCTCATAGCTAGAAAAATAGGCATGTAAAATACCTATTATATTCTTTTTCTTCTGGAGGATAAGATGAATGTGAAACCATAGCTCTGAAAAGTATCCATTCTTTCTAGTAGTCAGAATATCCAGCTTTTGTCCTACCATTTACAAAAAACTACCTCATCAGTGGAGCAAAGAAGTATTTAGCATATAAAAGCACAGTTAAAAGCATCATTGTAATATACACACACAAAACTACTGGAAAAAAGAACAAATTTCTTCAATTCTGACACAGCTTTGAAGTACTTGACTTTGCAACTTTAGCACTCTTGCAGTATTTTTTAGTGTAATTTCCTGAAATTTTTCTTAAAAACTAGAGGTCTGACCTGAAGTAGTCTATTGGTCCTCATCTGAATCACAACTTTTAGAATCACAATACAGTCCTTTACAACCTGAGCTAACATGATAAATGGCAGGATTAGAAACTTAGAATCAGAGTTGGAGTTTGAGTTGGAAAGGGCCTTTAAAGATCATCTTTAAAGATCATCTAGTCCAGCCTCCCGGGGACATCTTTCACTATGTTTGGCCAACGCCCCATGCAACCTGGCCTTGAACACTTATAATGATGGGACATCCACAACTTCTCTGGGAAACCTGTTCCAGTGTCTCATTACCCTCATTGTAAAAAATTTCTTTCTTATGTCCAATCCAAATCCACCAATTTAAAACCATTGCCCCTTGTCCTGCCACTACAGACCTTGGTAAAAGGTCTCTCTTCGTTCTTCTTGTAAGCCCCCATTGTATGTTGAAAGGATGCAATATAATCGCCCAAAAGTCTCCTCTTCTCCAGGCTGAACAACCCCAACTCTGTCTTTCTTCACAGGAAAGATATTCCAGTTCTCTGATCATTTTCATGGCCCTCCTCTGGACCCTATCAAACAGATCCATGTCTTTCTTGTACAGGTTACTCCAGAGCTGGATGCAGTACTCCAGGTTGAGTCTCATGACAACAGAGCAGAGCAGGAAAATCCTCTCCTTGACTTGCTGACCACGTTTCTTTTGATGCAGATGTGATTGGCTTTCTGGGCTGCAAGTGCACATTGCTGGCTCATGTCCAATTTTTCATCTACTAGTAGACACAAGTCCTTCTCCACAGGGCTGTCAATCCATTCATCTCCCAGTCTATACTGATATTTGGGATTGCCCTGACCCGAGTGCTGGACCTTGCACTTGGCCTTGTTGAATTTCATGAGGTTCACGTGGACCCACTCCTCAAGCCTGTGAGGTTTCTCTGGATGGCATCACATTCCCTTAGCAAATCATCTGCACCACTCAGCTTGGTGTCATCTGCAAACTTGATGAGGGTGCACTCAATTCTTCTGTCTATGTCATTGACGAAGATATCAAATAGAATTGGTCCCAGTATGGATCCTCGGGGGACACTACTAGTGTCTGGTTTCCACTTGGACACTGAGCCATTGAATATAACTCTTTGGACATGGTCATCCAGACGATTGCTTATCCATATAACAGTCTATCCTTCAAGCCCGTATCTTGTCAATTTAGCAGCAAGCACGTGGTTGTGGACCCATACCAAAGGCCTTACAGAGGTCTAGGTAGATGATCTCTGTAGCTCTTACCTTGTTCACTGAAGCGGTTGCTCTACTCTAGAAAGCTTGCCAACCTCTGTCTGAGCCTTACATTGATGAATGTCAAGAGGTATGATCTGCTGAGGGTTTCTGTACATACTTAACAAACAACACAGGAATGCAAGGACTAGAGTGTCTAAAACATTTGCTCTTGTGTTTGCAGGCCATTCTCTCCCAATCTCCAGAGCCTTCCCTGCTCAGCACACCTCCATGCTCTCCCAGTGCTTCTCTTCTCTCCCCAGCTCCAGGATTCTAACTGTACACCCCCAGCCTCCTCTCTTTTTTCCTGTACCCCCTTCCTCACAGAATCACAGAATCACAGAATGGTAGGGGTTGGAAGGGACCTCTGGGGATCATCTAGTCCAACCCCTCTGCTGAAGCAGGTTCACCTACAGCAGGACGTACAGGATCTTGTCCAGGTGGGTCTTGAATATCTCCAGGGAAGGAGACTCCACAACCTCCCTGGGCAGCCTGGTCCAGGGCTCCGTCACCCTCAGAGGGAAGAAGTTCTTCCTCATTTTCAGACGGAACTTCCTATGCTTCAGTTTGTGCATGTTGCCCCTTGTCCTGTCACTGGGCACCACTGAAAAGAGTCTGGCCCTGTTCTCTTGACACCCACCCTTGAGATATTTAAAAGCATTTATTAGGTCCCCTCTCAGCCTTCTCTTCTTCAGGCTAAACAAGCTCAGCTCCCTCAGCCTTTCTTCGTAGGAGAGATGCTCCAGGTCCCTAATCATCCTTGTAGCCCTCCGTTGGACTCTCTCCAGTAGCTCCTCATCTTTCTTGAACTGGGGAGCCCAGAACTAGACGCAGTACTCCAGACGGGGCCTCACTAGGTAGAGAGGGAGGAGAACCTCCCTCAATCTGCTGGCCACACTCTGCTTAATGCACCCCAGGATACCTTTGGCCTTCTTGGCAGCCAGGGCACACTTCTGGCTCGTGGTTAACTTGTCATCCACCAGCACTCCCAGATCCCTCTCTGCAGAGCTGCTCTCCAGCAGGTCTGCCCTGAGCCTGTACTGGTGCATTTGGTTGTTCCTTCCCAGGTGCAGGACCCTGCACTTGCCCTTGTTGAATTTCATCAGGTTCCTCTGCGCCGAACTCTCCAGCCTGTCCAGGTCTCTCTGAATGGCAGAGAATGGCCTCCTCTCTACCTTCTCCATGAGAAGGAGCAAGAGCAAGATTACAGAGAATACAGATAGGCTGTGGATATAATTACAACAGGGATGGCAGGAAAATGCAGAGACACCTAAACTGTAACTGCATAACTCAGGATCAGAAGCAGTGCAGGACAGCCCGATGTAGAAGCAAGAAAAACCATATTTGCCCTATGCAGTGCAGATATAGCCAGTCATTTCAAGCTAGCATGGAAACCACTGAAATTTTGCATGGTGTAGACACTGTTCTTTATTCAGTGTCCTGGAAACAACTGCATAGGGAATCAATTTGAATTTCTTCAATGAGACCAATGATGTTTCAAGCAGTTTTAATTGTCCATTGGCTCTCTGAGCAGACAAGGTATGCCTAAGACATAGGGAATATTCATAAAATGTGTGTGAACATTTGTTAATAAAACTGTACTGAGGATGTGTAAATTAAGACTAGTCAAAGAATTGCAACTTGGCCAAAACTGGACAAGGTCAAATAAATGATTGATCCCTAAAACTCAAACAGTTCTGCTTGCACATAACACATCTCTGCTCCAAAGTATAAACTCATGATCATTGTCATGGCAACAAGTATAAGACAACGTGTAAAATTTATCTTTTGAGAAACCGAAACTTAAAATTAACAAAACCAGACCCAGCAGACAAGGAAATTCCAACCCTAGTGGTTTAATTTTAGAAAAGTTACAAACAAATTGAAAAAACATCTTATAATGGAAAATGTCAGAATTTTCTTGCATATAATGCCTCTAACATGTCAGAAGATCTGAAGCTAACTGTACTTCCAATCTCTGCAGCATATGACTAAGTGACAGTAAGTTTTTGATGCTATACAAAACACAGTAATTTTCCTTCCAAGTTTTGAATTACAGTGCAGAATTTAACATTGTTATTATTTGATGCTTATTGTATCTCATTGTTTGCCGTAACTTGGGTATAAATTTGGGTCAAAGAGAATCACTGACTCCAAAAGGATAGTTTGTATATTTTGTTGCAGGAAAGAGTAGTAAAGGTGAAAGCAAGATGAAATTTCAATGAAGAAAAAATATCAGTTGAAATAGAACAACAGTGTACTCCTAAGGGACAACACAGCAGATGAAAATACGAGACTTAAGAAGGAAGATAATTTAGTTTGGAGTATTTAACCTTTCTTCTGCACATATCAAATGATTTTTATAAAAAAAACAAAAAAAACCCACCCAAAAAATGTGTCTTAGCTGATATTACCACTTTTACATCTAGGAATATTTTCACCAACTTGTATCTGTTCGGAGACATATTTAAAATAGCAGAGGGTCACATCATACACTCTTAAATCCTGTATTTAATTGCACTCTCCTACTCCCAGCCTGCGTATTTATTGGGTCAAAGGTCTCCTCCAGCATATAATACGTTATGTTACAAAGTTTCTCTTTTTTAAAAAACAACACAAATTACACAGAGGAATTTGCATCCAAATCACACCACTTCAATTGGTTTAAATTAATTGCAACTAAAAAGGACTCATCAAAAATGTGAAACTAACACTAATATTCAGCTTTTAGTAAGGTACTTGTGTCATTTTATTTTCCTATGCACTGAAGTAACTTAAGGACCTGTAGAATAAATCTTTGGCCTTTATTTTGTAACTGACTAAAGGGATTTTTCTGAGAGAGAACAGAAGTTACACAGCAATTTTCCCTTGGGATATGCTAACGCTAATCAATATAATGTTCTTTTTTAAATAGAGGGGGAAGGGCTGAGAGCTCTCTTGCCACTTATTTGCTGTACAGTTTTGTCTTTGTGAACATACGGAACAATTTAATTATGAAGTAGCATCAGACTATTACAGAATTAATCAATTAATAAATAAAAAGGACTTTCAGTGATATCAATCAGGCCTTGCAGCTCAGCAAATTTAAAGGAGTACAATTAGCATCCTAAGTAATTACAAATAAGTGACATAAATCAGATAAGCTTCTAGTGCGGTTTTAGTAAATCGAGCCATAGATACTAGCATGAGAAGCTTCACAGCCAAAGTACACTGCAGCAAAAATATCCGAGCACAGAAACCTTGAATCATTAAATCAGATTCTGACAATTTGTTTGAAACCTGAAATAATACGAGAATAGATTGCTAACGTGAAGTAAGATTTCATACTTTCCCTTTAGTGTCTTACAGACACCTAGAATACAGTGAAGCTCTGTTGATCTGCATCATGTAAACACGAGTTTAGAGCTTAAGCAAATGACCGATCTTCACCAAACGTGACCAAAAGTGTGAATAACAGATATACCTGGTGTAAAAGACCATTGCAAGGAAAAAAAACCACCTAAATTTTATGTCAAAGATCAAGTAGGATTTTTTTTTTCAAAATTATTCACAAAATAATCAGTTTTGAAGGCAGGAATCAACTTCTTAATTCCAGATTATATCTAAACCAGAAATATTCTGTTTGAAGTGCAAAACTGGATATAATTCATATGTTTCACACATTTACATGTAGAAGGTAGTCAGCATTGGCTTGGACATTGTATGGCAATGACATTGCCAGTTAACCAGTATTTCAGTTGAGAATTTTCAGTTAATATTCCAGTATGTATTTGAAGGTTTTTGGTTCAGAAAACATGGCAATATCCAGCCTTGGCTCTCTATCAAGATAGAGACAGAAGCGTCCATTTTGAAAATAAGCTTAAGCAAAACTAGGTCTTAGCAACATAATGTGCGTACTGTAATATTAGCTGTTGGGAAACGAGAAACAAAGGAATACTTCTGTCTCTGAAACAGTACTTTTCAAGCTGCATAATGGATGTACAGCAACAGAAAATACTGACAGAAATAATTTTTTAAAGAGTATCTGAAAAAGTCACCAGTGCCAAGTGAAATGTATAAATTTAAGACTACTAGCAGTGAAACTAATCTTACACACCTTTTTTCATGTCAGTGCTATGACCAGAACTATTACCATACATATTCTCAAGGGCTTCATGAGATAAACAGTAACTTACTGTCTGTAGCCTGAGAGAGCAAGTGAAATCCTTTCATGTAGCTGTTTCTAAAGCCTATTGGGTAAGTAATTTTGCAAAAGATGCTGTAGAGATAGTTTTGAAAAAGAAGTCTGGTGCATTGGGAATAGTTCCAGGCTGATTTTTACGGAATCTAAGTGTGAAATGGTGGTCACACTGACATCAGCAGCAAAATGTGTATTTAATTCTAAAGGATCTTCAGCTTTAGCTGAAGACTTCTTCCTCCACAGCATGACCAATATGAGCAGTAAAAATGTACATCTCACTCCCGTCTATATCAAACGTGAGACTTCAAAACAGTGCAGATATGACTATATTTTAGAGGAAAAGATAACTGTTTCTCCTTGATTTCTGGTGAACTTGTCAATTAAGGTTAATTCTAATGGCTTTTTGTACTGCATTCAAGTTGTGGGCAAAGTTCTCACACAGTAAATGAAACTTCTGATTTCTTTAACTGCTCTCCAGATACTAAAGCATTTTTGTTGCTACAGAAAATTCAGTCAGCAACTCAGAGCTGAAAAGACTCATTATACAGTAATAAAACCCACGAGATGATTCTTTAAGAAGTTTTAATATCCAGACTTTCAGAAATCTAGGAAACAGCAAACCAACTACAGGTTTGACACTTGTTGGTGCATGGTGTCTAATTCACAGATGAGGTCTAAGAGCTCTAAAAAGGCACTATTATACTTCACATCTAATAAGTATAACATTTACCTCAAGATGTCATTTGAAATATTCTCTAAAACGTACTGCTATAACTTTACTACTATGGCCTTTTACTGAATTATGGGACTAATGTATTCCACACGTTCATGGTATTCTCTTTTTCAAATACTAAAAAAAAAATAAAATAATACTTTCAGGTTTTTGAGGTAGAGTTAATTTCTGAAAAAATTGCCAAGATGTTCTGCAGATTTTTGCTGGTGCTGCATTTTAGTAGCAGAAGCAAAAAAAGATTTTTCAACAGTTTAGTGGAAAATCAATTACAAATTATGTGAGGCACCTACAAAATTTTCCACAGAAATGGGAACACATCCATTCATTTTCTGTAAAACAAAATGGCACAGTTCCCTGCAAATTTCTTCCCATTTTTCACCTCGATTTTTAAATAGACTCGATGATATTCTTGTTTTATTTGGGCTTAAGACATCTTTTTACAAGACAGTTTTGTTTGTTTTTCGTGTGATGTTTTCCCATTTCACTTAGGTGGTAATTTTACTTAAGTAATACCCATGAAATCTATTAACTCCAGTCTTTCTGAAATTGGGTTAACCTTTACATAGAATACCATACAGAGATTTTTGGATATCTGGACAACACAGCTTGTTTGAATATTCATTCAAAAAGGAAAAAAAAATTAGACTCCATGCAGTTTTTCTTGTTTGCTTTTTTTATCACGGCGTGGTGGAGATCAGTAAATTTGAAAGAGGCAGATAAGAACTTTGTATTTCAAATTGCCAGAGAAGTAGAAAATTATCTGTAAACATGGAAATACATTTAAGTACCTTGTCTGCCTGAAGAAATTCTATTCATTCAGATAATATCCTATTAACTTTCATAGCCTTTTTTCAAATAAATAAAAATTCATTTTAATTGTAATTGGAGTCCATATAAGCAGAATAAAAAACTATCTGCAAATTCAAGTCAATACCTCATACGCATAGCGCTGGTGTTGAAGATATTGAAGTCCCTGGCTCTACCAGCCTAGAACCACCTCTACTTGTATTGGTGGGGTAGTTTTAGAGCAGAAGTTCCACCTGAGAAGGACTCACAACACCCAGTCACAAGATACATAGATGTACACTAGATATATTCGTAATGTGAATGCAAACTAGATATAGCCCTTGTATGGTATGAGCAAATTAGAGGCCTTTCTCCCCTTCTCTCTATCACAGGCAGTTTCAGGCTTTATATGTCACAGGCATGAAACAAAAAAAAATCCAGATAGTTCATATGCTATATGACTTCATATTTTGAAAACAAGACATTTGCATTGACAGATTATTAGCTTCCATCATGACCGAAAGGAAGGAATTGCCCTGGTGCTTTACAAAATTGATTGATACAAAAGCAGTTCTCCAAATCATAGGAAAATAAGTCTGCATATTAGGCAATGAACACAGCATAGTCTTCACAGCTGGTAGCCTGCTCTTATAGCTCCAAGTCTTCAAGGACTGGAGAGAATATGAACTGTCACTTTCAGCCCATTTCCTCTACTAGCAAAAGTTAACAGTTTCCTCTGAGGTTTTATTTACTGCACCCATTCCTTGCCTAGTGTAAACACTGAGGTTTTCACAGCCATCTTCAGAGCTTGTTGTTTGAATATTCACACTTTGGGTGACTTCTTCTCAGTAATATTCCTCCAACACTTGTATCTTAATTCTGTTCTGAAAAGAACAAAAGCCATAGACCTGCCTTTCTTCAGAAAAAAAAAAGAAAGGAAAGAAAAAGCTCTTGTTAACTCCAGACAGAATGAAAACAACCTTTTTGCCTAGACGTCTCAAAATGATGCTGTGCCTAAAATTTCCTTCTCCAGATCATCTTTCATATTCCGCCTTTCCTATTCTTTCATGTTGCTATATCCTTGACGCAAGCCCTGATCATCCCACACGGGGATTCACTTAATCCAACTATGACCTCCTAAAAATTTATCTAATCTAAATTTCCTGCTTTTGTTGTCTCTATATTTATAGTTAGGGTACATAGACAGGCATGTTCAGAGACAGATTCATCCCAAGCCAGAACAGAGGACTCCAATGGCAAAGAGACATGCAGAGCCTGGATGTGAAGATCTGCAATAAAGCCCAACCCAAATGTTATGCCTGGGTTCTGGAAAGGGGAAACAGATTAGCATTATTCATACTGATTAGAAAGAAGGCAAAAGGGATTAAAAGGGAAAAGATTAAGAGTCTTTGTTTATTTGTGTCACATTTGAGGTAACTTCTTGAAATCAGTAGAAAGATCTTAAAGAGAGAGTAATTACAGTTAATAAAGTGAAGGATGTTTTAAAATATCTAGCTGGAGTGTGACCTTAATACTCTGGAACCATTTTTAAAATTCATTTTTTCATATAAGTAGTATTTGGGGATATTATAACAATTATCATCACTATCCAAAGCACAACTACTACAAATCACCTCCCTCTTCCAGTTCCTTTCTATTGATATCCAATGCACAGCCATTTTTAAGCTGGAAAATAAGCTCATGTAGCTTTCAGGAGAAAATGTTTTAGTTATTTGCTAGGCAACAATATATATAGTTTCTCTTAATGTTTTTATTTAATCACTGTAACTGGCATGTCTCCTGTGTCCTATCACTGAAACTGTGTCATTAATCTGGAAAAGGTCAACCACACAGTAATATTTAAAATTGACTTAAGCACAGTTCAGTTATATTATTCTATAAAAATTGTGAGGCACATTCAGCACACAGAAGATCCATCTAAATCTTCTTTTATCTTTCCTCATTACAAAATTCTCATGGATTGGTGTGTCCCAGAGTGTCTCTCTTATGGTTTCTGAGTTTAATGCACTTCTAATTCACTGTGTCTCTTTCAGTGGTTCTATTTACGTCTCAAAGCCTTGAAATAACACAGTGTTTTGGTAAGGAGGCCTTTATTTTTCCTCCATCCAGGAGGATATTGAGGCTGTGGATCTTTAGATGATCTCTGCAAGTCTGACTTCAGGGAGGAACTTCTGTCCATGTTCTCACTCGGACAATGTCAGGACTAATAAGTGCACAGTCATCTGTAACAGTTCCAGTTATTAGCTATTTAGAAGAATGAAAGCTTGAGAGAAAACAATTCATAAAGCAATGAAGAGCTTCTATGCAGATCTAGTGTATCAGGCAGGCAATCATCTTCTACATGAGGAAGCCATATCTAAGTATTGGAGAGCCTGATCATGGAATGGATCCTCCTACAAGTTAGGCTAAGGCACATGGAGGACAGGGCAATCTCTCTTCCCTCACCGCTGGAGTGGATGGACCACAAGACAGGAACTGGGGGAGCAAAGTACCTTCCACCTTAGGAGAAGATCAGGTTTGTGACCACCTGAGGAAACTGAACATACATAAGTCCATGTTCCATGAGGAAGGGGCTTTTCTTTTTAGGGGGCTGTCACTACTCGGGGCAGGTTTTTTACCATGCTAATTAGAATAGTTCACTCATAGTTCAAGTAGTCTTTTTTTAATCAGCAGTTTTGTTTCATTTTGCACTATATTAGTACCTTGTTTTAGGTACAGCTGTGGCTCTTCAAGGCTGCCATGCTGGTCCTTATCAGTTTCTTGTATTCCTTTGCTATCGTCCTCTTAGTTGTTTAACATCAGAAAAACATGGACCTGTTGGAGCAGGTCCAGAGGAGGGCCACAGGAATGATCAGAGGAATGGAACACCTCTCCTATGAGGAAAGGCTGAGAGAGTTAGGGTTGTTCAATATTCAAGGTCAGGTTAGATGGGGCTCTGAGCAACCTGATCTAGTTGAAGATGTCTCTGCTCACTGCAAGGGGGGTGGACTACATGGCCTTTAAAGGTCCCTTCCAACCCAAACTACTGTATGATTCTATGATTGAATTACAGATATTTTCACCCGTGTCTTTGTCTAATACAGTGTTGTCCTATTCTGGAATATATGAGGTCAACTTTTTATCCATGAGGACTGATATAGACATTTCTCAGATCATGATCTGCCAGATGTCTTTAATCTAATCAAATCAATATGGGTTATTTCTCAGAGAAAAAGACTATGAGTCACCCTTGGCAACCCAGGCTAATCACCCTGACAGCCTCCTTGGGTCCATGAACATTCCCCTTTCCCCAGTAACCTTAGTGCCAGGAGAAAACATTCCTTTGCCACCTTTTTTACTCAGGAAGATAGTTCCTGGAAATCTCTTAGAGGTATTTGATAAGGTTTACAGCATTAATATGATGCTCTGCACTTGCTTCCAAAATATTTTTTTGGCTTCATTCTTCAATATGCCAAGCTCCATGAACTACAACACAATGTCAAATTCTAGAATACCTTCAGTACTAGAAGAATTTTAATTAAATTACTTTATTAATATACTGAATTACAGTAGCATTAATAATTTATTTTAATATAAATATTATAATAAACCTTTCATCAGTTAGCTATCAGGCCCAAGCTGAAGACAGTTTTGTTCTGAATTAGGTATCAAAAGCAGAAGTAGTTCCCAAGCTAGATCTGTCTCCTGTTCCTACTGCCTCTTCTCCCAGTTACTATACTATTGACACTTGGTTCACCAAGCGGCTGCTTTCTCTTCCTCTGTTCCTGTCATCTCAGAGTTGTTACCTGAATGCCACTATTTTATCTATGTGAGGAAAGGCCCAGTCCCCACCCTGACAGCCCCATCTCTTCTTGCACGACGAAATATAGTTTTGACAGCTACCATGCTAACATTTGGTTCATAAACCTCATCTTGTGAATGACTCAACTGTTTCTATCCTGCATAACTGAAAAAGGAATGATGGGGAGAGGAAGAATACCAGATGAATCTTCTAATCACAGTCGCAAAGAAAACACTAATTGTCTTTAATCAGCTTCCAAGAAGCATTTTAGAATATTTCTAGACATTAAACACAATTCTATTCCTAGATACAAGAACTGTTATCCTAACATAGTCTGATACAATGTGAAATAAGCCTTCTGCATAAAATATTTAATAGATCTACAAAAGCAGAATACCAGATAATGGGCTGCCCCAGTAAATCCATGAAAAGTAGGATTTAGTCATTTGATTTCATTGCTTCTTGAATTCCCAGATTATCCAAAAAATATAGCCTACTGAACATCAGAAAAAATTACCACATCCTAAAAATGAGAAAGAAAAATATGTGGGGATGTTATTCCAATAAGAATTTCTTTTGATTTTTTCATTAATTTGCAAAAATACATTAGCTCCATCACCATTGAGATGAATAGGTTTCAGTTCTCATTGAAACTCCTGAAAGGTCTACGTGGATAAAGAAATAATTACTGTGATTATACATACCGGTATAGTATTAAAATATTGCCTATATCTGACTTCATTCAAGAAGGATAAATTGATATTATATGTAAACATTTCTCCTATATAAAAAATCTTGCTCTGGATATATATATTAAGGCAAGTTTTGCTTACTTTACTCATCCCAGAGCAAAAAATGTATTCTACATAATGACACTTGTATAAATCAGGCTGGATTTGTCCCTGAACTTAAAATTTAATAAATCCCAGGAGGACAAAGAAAAATAATTTAATATAGAGCATATCCATCAATCAATAGTGAAAAATCTGCTTAGTTTCCAAAGTCTGCCTTAGAAGCTATGGATAGTAGTTGGTTTCTCCTCATAAATCTAGACTTCTCTTTTAAATTCAGTAAGAACTGTGAATTTCCTAAAAATATTTATACAAAGTAAAAGAAAGGGTTGAGGCAAAAGTAAAATCCCTGTGAGCTGAAACTTAATAGATTGCAGTTGGTTGTTCCAAACTGTTTGTGGTTAAAAGCATTTTAAAAGCACAGTGTTATTACGCTATGAGTAAGTCAGGTTTTCTTTCTTTTTTTGTTTTTCCTCTCCAGCGTAATTTTTTACCAGGAATTGTCACCTTGAGCAAATCTTACATTAACCCAAATGCCAGATGTTAATTTCCCTAAACTGTTTTTGTGTGACTGCCTTTCATGAAGTGTCATGGAAGTCATAAGCCTGGTTTCAGGGGTACTGAGCACCCCAAGCTCCAGTTAAATCAGTGGTGGCTGTGGATACTGGGTGGCCTTTAAAACACAAGTTATAAGGCAATGCTGCTGACACAGAGAAAGTAGCTCTGGAAGTTCCTAGCACAGAGAATACTCATTGACTCATCTGGTATTTCCATACATGAAAGCTTGGAAAACTGCTTTCTGTTCTCAGATCTTAGGAGGCGCTGGGACTTCATTCAATCTTATTATGGATTTTCTTAGTTTCCATCTGACAAATACGCTTACGCATTTTAAAGCAAATTAAAACTAACCTCTGTGTTTGTGTGCATTTATGTGTGGTTATATGTGTATACATACATACACACACACATTCCTCCATATTTTATTTTGAGGCAGCAAACATAAACTGCTTTCACTACTTAGAGTCCGGCATAAAAGAATGGAAACAAGATGCATGTATATATTTTCATACCTTTGGCAATAACAAAGAGATGATCCATTTCCTGGAGAGGCAGCAAGACAACCACATTACTACTATTCACTTGCCACAATATCACCACTGTCATTTTGGTGAGATCTTCAACTTTGAGAATCTGGGCAGATGTCACCTTTACTGGGATGTCACCTTAGTTTTGGCAAATTCAGTGTCTTGCGAACTTCTGCAAAATTGAAGCTTTCTTAAGTGCTCCTTAATTACATTAGACAGTATTGAGCTAAGACCCATACCTGTGTAAAAGAGACTTCTCCTGCAAATATAGCCTTTACACAGTATTCTGAGCAACCCCTTTTAGCCAGTGGCTGGCACAGGGGTGGCTCAGATCTTTCGAGAATAGGCCTGAAAATCACAGCTCCTAAAATCTGTTGATTCAATCTGCTTTGAAATTCTGACTTACACCTTTACAAAACAGATAAGTACCCAAGTAACTTGCCAGCAATAGTTGCCTTTCTAAAAATAAGACGATGTTTATTGACTTTCTGGATATACAACAAAAGCTTTTGAGTTACAAAAGTCACTTCAGCAAAGTTTTTTGGTCAGACAGAGAGCAGATTAGCTGTTCAAGAGTTTTTCTGATCTCTCTGTCTTAGGAACACTTGCTTTTATCCAGCTTCTCTCTGTGGCTGTATACGTTGCATGAATGAATGCTGTATGAATGCGAATGTTACAGTTCATTCAGTGGGAAAGTAGAATTGCAACATTCCTGTCCACTCCCTGCTCATTATTATCTGCTGCATTGTAAACACATCACTGAAACAAAGAAAGAAAAGGCCACCCGTATAGCTGTATCAGTGGAACAGAGGGTGAAGTTCTACACTTTTTTAGTCCATCTCTTATGCAAGTTGGTATGGAAAAGATAGCAAAAAAGGTAGCAAAAAAAGCAGCAGAAAATGGTTCATCTGCAGCCAAATCAGGTCACTGAGTTTGCTACATATTTGTTCTGCTGGCAGTCAATCCCACACAGGACTGGTGTGGCAAGAAGAAGGGGTTTTTTTTTCAAAATTAAAAAAATCATGTACATATGTGGAACGAAAAGCATTCTACTGGACAGGATTTGACTTCCAGCAGTAGAGTTCAGGTCTGTGACCAGGTCTGCGTCATTAGGAGGCAGGACGTCAACACAGGATTTATGTCAACATTCTCATTTAAACATGAACGTATTTTGCTATGTGATGTGATGCTACTCAAAAAACTAAGGCCACGGTTTCATAGATAGAGATAGGCAGACATTTGTCAACATAAATGCAGCCTGTAGCATTAAAATGTGCAAACATAGAATAAAGCAACTATGGGATCATCCAAGGAGTATCACATTAAAATACCAGAAAAGAATTTCTACCATAAAAAAACACCTTTTTTTTTTTTTTTCATTAAAACCAGTTTTTTTCATATCAATAAAAAAGAAAGGAGAAAAAGTACAAAGAGATTTTTGTTCGTTTGTTCACCTTTAACATTCAGGAGGACAAATAGTCTACAAGTTGGATGTGGTATTGACATAAGAGGTATCATTCTAATTAATATGGAACACTGAACTTTTCTTGGAGAACAAGAGCAATGAGTGCAGAATGGTGACTTTCTGTTTAAAATATTTGGAAGACAGGCTCACACTATGACCTGCTTCCAGTTTCCAGTGGTATTAGAGATGAAGCCAGTATAAATCCAGTTGTCACAAAAGAACAAGTTATAGTATATATTAAACCACAAAAAAATACTTTCAAATAACATTAAGGGTATGGCTTAAGCCCACAAAAGCTAGGAAATTCAGAGTTGGGGCTGCAACTCTGTCCTCAACTCACCCCGTTTTGTTTAGGTATTATAGCAGATATGAAGAGAGCTACAAGAAACATGATGGCTTTGGTTTACAAGGGTTAGCACAACATTTGGCATTCCTCTATGCCAGGCAGGGTTTTCCAGTTAGGCTAGAGCTGACAAAGCCTCATCATGGAGTGGAACATTATATGATGAATAAACCAGATCTCTGCACTACATGTTAATAATAGAATGCATGCCACCCTTTACCTGATTAACTTTGTGATCCATGTTCCCGAACTTCAGATAGTTAATTTCTTTTGGAGACATCTGCTGGGACTCATGTGATTAGTGGGCTAACCTGTGTAACGTATACAGATGCAGACTGAGTGAGCAGGTGATCACAGTGACTGAACAGTTGCTAAAGAAAAGATTTCTCCTCTTCATTTAAGCCTACAGGTTTGCATCAAATCAAAAGCAAAGATCAGCTGAAACAGGCAGGCTTTACACAGTTCGCTTCCAAAGAATACATTGCCCCATATTTGCTGGAAATCCAGCCTATTTCACCAAAAGCTTTGCCATCTTTGTTAAGTTCCATGTGAGACTTGGGGTTTGTTCACCAAGAGTTCCATAATACTAAATAGATACCACAAGACAGGTACTTTTTAACAGCAATCTATATTACAGGCATATAGACATTCAAGTAATGTCACAGCAGTTTACATTCTGTGACATTTTATGTTTGTCTTCTTAGCTTCCTTCGTACGCGAGGTAATATAACATTTTCCTTGAGACTTAAGCTAGGTTTTATTAATATATGACTGACTGGTTGAGAGGATACACAATTTCAGCTGCCGAGACTGAAGAAGGCTTCTATAATTCAGTCATGTGCCAGAACATTCATATTGGATGATCTTATATTTGCTCTGAGAAGTAAACATCCTCCCATGATGTAACTGTTGCTCTGCTGATGCATGATTTCTTATTAAACTAATGTGACTTTGTTGTTAGTCCTCAGCCTGACCATGTTGAACCCAGTTTATATAAGGCAATGTTTTGAGGAAATCAAAATCACAGTTGTTATTGAAAACCAGACCTCAGTTTAATTCCCTGTGGAGTCATTTTCGCATTCAGTAAATTTAATATGAATGAAAACATTCATTCTGCCACTTACCTTCCGAATATGAAAATATTTTAACTTTTAGCTTCAATCAGTAACTCACCAGAAGAAAATTAACAGGAATTAACTTACAGTAGCATATTGTGAACCATTAAAAATCATAGTCTTTTATCTCGGGACAATGTTCACACCTGCCATCTGAAACTCAGTGAAATTCAGAATTCATTACAATCCCTAAACACAACCAATATTCCTTGAAAGGGCTGCGAATATTCTGAACAAGCCATGACCCAGTTTTCAGCACAGTTGCACCAAACTATTTCTGTGTTTAAACAAAAATAACAAAAATGCACTTTTCTGCACAGTTTCAACACAAAATTGAGGGGGTAGAAGGGGAAGAACTGTGGGCTGAGATGAGTTTCACTTTACAGTTTTGGAACAACCAAAACTCAAAGTAAAATTAACATGGTGAGTGCACAGAACCACAGGAACCAAAACCAAAGAAAAGGTTGGAATGGAATGTTATTACAGCTTTTATATCTATCAGGATAGCTAGGTACTATCCGTCCCCTATTGCAACAGTATTTGAATAATGCATTTTGTAACAATTTTTACATGTGATTCTTACCAATGAGGCCATTGGAGGAATAGTGTGTGTAATTCTGATGCCCACACTTAGAAAAAGATATTAACAAAATCATATAGGGCTCAGGAAATCAAAATAAGAATGAATCATGGTGTGGAAAATCAGTCTTAGAATGAGAGAACAGAGAAGATCAGTCTAGTTGATTTATCCAAGAGAAGCTAACTGGGTGACCTGATAATAGTTTATTAGTGATTAGATGGGAAGACTTTTGATAGTGGTTTTGTTGACTTTTTCATTAAAGAAGAAAAATATCAAGAAATAATAGCTAGAAATTGAAGCTTGACACATTGAGAATAAAAATCAAGTGCATCTTTTGGATTATCAAGATAATAACAAATAACTTACAAATGTTATGGTAAAATTATTCCCCACTTTAAGTCATTGAACGAAAAGAAATGCCTTAAACCTTTTTTCCTAAATCCATCAAAAGGAGCTTAACACTAAGGTTATTAAGACAATATTTAGAATAGGATTGTGATAACCTCAGTCACAATGCAATGAAAAACACAATGGAGAAATTCCCATAAATATCAGTTATGAGACCAACAGATGAAAATGCAAGTCGAAATTTTCTATTTCTCACATATTTCTAATTTTTTTTTCATTCTGGTTGAAATCAAAGTTAATACAATTTTTCTTGCTGACTTGAAAGACATAGTGTATAGTAAATTTAAGGACTTCTGAAAATCTTACAGTCACAAAGGCTGACATTTGACAAGGAGCTGTCTGTTTTTCTCCTTTACTTTCTTTTAATAATAAGTTCCTTAAGCAATAAAAATGCTGATAGTAGGTCTCCCATAAGGTTCTTTTGCTTTGAGAACAAAGTAACCATGCATGCAGCCAGATTAGAAATCTTAGAAAACAGTCTTTAAAGCCATATTTATTGCAGCACTATTCCTTTCTTCCAGAAGTATTCCAGACCTCTTGTTTACTGACTTTCGTAAATAAAAGTGGAAGGAGAAAGCCCCATTTTATCCACCAGTGAAATGCAACCATCCTCAAGTGCAGCACAACAAAATTTCCCAATGGCTTGCTCATCCAAAATTACAGAGAATTTGAGGTAGTTAGCTGGATTAGCAAAAGCAATCATCTTGCAAGAATATGCAAGTCATTTCCAACTAGATTTTGTTTTTGCTTAAGAACAATCAAGAATTTTACTCTTATTCTCCCAGAATGCAGCAGGAGCCAGTCTTGTTTAACATCTTTATCAGTGATCTGGATGAGTGGACTGAGTGGTTCCTCAGGAAGTCTGAAGTTGACACCAAATTGGGTGGGAGTATGGATCTGCTCGAGGGTAGGAAGGCTCCGCAGAGGGTTCTGGACAGGCTGGATCAATGGAGTGAGGTCAGTTGTGTGAGGTTCAAGAAGGCCAAGTGCCGGGTCCTACACTTCGATCACAACAACCCCATGCAACGCTAAAGGCTTGGGGTAGAGTGGCTGGAAAGCTGCCCAGCAGAGAAGGATCTTGGGGTGCTGGTTGACAGCTGGCTGAACATGAGCCAGCAGTGTGCCCAGGTGGCCAAGAAGGCCAACGGCATCCTGACTTGTATCAGGAATAGTGTGAGACCCTGTATTCAGCACTGGTGAGGCTGCACCTTGAATACTGTGTTCAGTTTTGGGTCCCTCACTACAAGAAGGACACTGAGGTGCTGGAGTGTGTCCAGAGAAGGGCAACGAAGCTGGTGAAGGGTCTGGAGAGCAAGTCTTATGAGGAGCGGCTGAGGGAACTGGGGTTGTTTAATCTGGAGAAGAGGAGGCCGAGGGGAGACCTCATTGCTCTCTACAACTACCTGAAAGGAGGTTGTAGTAAGGTGGGCGTTGGTCTCTTCTCCTAAGAAATTAGCAATAGGATGAGAGGAAATGGCCTCAAGTTGCATCAGGGGAGGTTTAAACTGGATATTAGGAGAAATTTCTTTACTGAAAGTGTTTGCAAGCGTTTGAACAGGCTGCCCAGATAAATGGTGGAGTCACCATCCCTGGAGTTGTTCAAAAAACTTGTATATATGGCACTTCAGGACATGGTTTAGCAGGCATGGTGGTGATGGGTTGATGGTTGGACTTGATGATCTTAGAGGCCTTTTCCAACCTTAACGATTCTATGATTCTATGAGTAGTAACTCACACACAAGCCCTTGGCTACTAGAAAAGAGATACGCTGTATCCTCCAGCAATTGAGAATACTAAATTAAGCTGAAGCTAGGCCATAGAAGCTCTTTTAGAGAAGTGCCGTTCATGACCCATTTTTAGACTCAGCTCCTTGGGATTAACAACGCTTTCCCTGTGTATCTTGCAATGAGACTAACTAAGCTACCAGAGGTTAACATGGGACAATGGTTCAAGTTATGCAGTCAATTAAACAAAAGCTCCACTCAAATTAGTGGGAGTTCTGCTCAGTGGAAGGACCCAGAATTTGGCCCAGTAATAGAAGGCCCTACTTCAAGTTATTCATTTTTAGCCCTAAGCATTCCTCTTCCTCAGTGGAGCGTGCCAAGAAAACTAAAAGACTGAGCAGCACAGTAGTATTAAACTTTAACAATGCTTTGCACTGGCACAGGGAGGAATCTCAGAGCTATTGAGAAACAATGGCATGAACTGCAACTGGAGCCAGGGAATTCACAGTATATGAAACTTACAGATGTGCTTTTCATTGGGACCATCCTCTGTTCTTATGTGCTGAAGCTTCTCCCATGCCCTAACAGCTTACATCTCAGTGAAGTTACTGTTCGTTATGTGCCAAAGGTTGTAAATGCCCAGCTGGAAAGTTAGTTGTTTATTTCTTGCATATTACTCAATTGCAGTTTATATATTTCTACTTTTTATATTTAAAACATAATTTAATTGACCTATATGTTAACATTACTGCTTCGTCCTCAGTTCAACAAATACTTCAAATTTGTCTAATTTTTATTATGTAGCTAGATCACGGATTCAGTTGGTCCATAATATACGATACAAAGCCTGACAATATTACTGTACACAGTTAAATGTCAGATTTTGTTTAAAACCAAACAAAAATACTTTAAAAGCTTTTATAAAGAGTTATTTACATTTTGCAAGGATAATTTTTTTCTAAAGCTTTGTTTTTTCTAAAAAATATTTTCTACTTCTTTAAATTCTTTTAAGTTATTTGCATGTAGCAGTACAACTGCATGTTTGACTGACTTAGAAGTTCTTACTTGTTTGTTTTTTTCCTTCTCTTGGAGTGTAGAGAGAGGCTGTTGATTTCATTCTTCCAGGCATATCTGTTTTTTGGTTTCTTACATAGGCATGTACAACCTTTAAATTCAGGAAAATATGCTGATCTTGCATAGGAACGGTGTAAACTCCCACATAAGATCTCCATCTCATGGACAGTGTAGCATGCATGATGATCCACTAGGGATGAACTTCATGGCAGTTCTCACTTTTGAGTGCTTGACTTTGAATGAATGCCTATGTTTTTTAAATAGCAAAGTATGAAATTGGCAACATCCATCAGGTTGTGCTATTTTGATACCCACGAGTCATGAGTAGGGCTGATCCATCTTGCTGTATGGCACAGACCACTATCATTTAGTAAAGGAAGAGAGCTGGTAGTTTATTGTTCTTACTGGCTGTTCTTGCCTTCAGCCCCATTTATTCCCAGCTGCATCATTAATTTACCAACCAATTCCAGTCTCTCTCTGATCAAATGTCCTTGCCTAACCAGTCCTTGAGTTTACCAGATTAGATGGTTAGGCTTTTTGATTGGCTTCATCTCATACAACAGTGTATATGTTGTCATGTGACTACTCTTCTCCAGAGGATTAATTTTTAATTTATTCAAAAGAGCAAGATAAGCATTTCTAGAGCATGACTATTCCTTCTAAAAACACATTATTGAAACAGGTCCCAATCTAGAAGTTCCAGTAACATTTCATTGACGATTAAACGGAGCTTTGGTGGTCAGCTCAGTTTTCAATGTTTACATTACAGACATTTAAAGCTAAGTAAAATGAATTCCATCCTTCATGGCCAAATTGTATGTGCAAATCAGGTGGTCTGTAATGCAATAAAGGAAGTACAAGCATACAACAAAATACCTATGACTATCCCTAATAAGTTTCAAGTAGCAGATAAGGTTCACTAGTTGTGTATTCAAAAGCTGTTGATGTTTACCAGCCATGTCTTATCAACTAATCTCCATATTAATGGCTGTTGACTGAATTAAAAGATTATATATAGTCAATGGAAAGGTGAGGAGGACATGCCTGCTAGTAATTATTAGTTTAAGATAATTTCAACTGCTGAATATATGAGCTAGCATTCCCTGTCCCTGCTGCCATTGGCAAGCAGTCTTGCTCCCACTCCTGTGCTAGCATCTGCATGGCTACAGTGTCAGCAAACTAATTCAGCCAAAAAGTTAGTAGTCTATCTGTATTAGTTCTCTAAAACTCAAGAAGCAGAAATATGCCACCACTGTCTGGGGATAGGTGAGGTCACCACTTTTGGCAGAAGCATCTACTTAGATCATCTTCAAGTGATTGTGAAAGCACAACCTTGGCTACATGCAGAGAGCTCATTCTCATTATCTTCTGCATTGCCACAGCGTGTAACCACTCATTCCAAGATTCCTGCTAAAATGTAATGTAAAATTCAACACTGAGTGTCATTTGTTAGTGTCTGAGAAGTCATCTGACAACTGGAGAAGGACCAAAAGAGCACTGAAGAGGTAAAAATTTTTGTGTTCAAGAGTAAACAGAATCAGATCAGTGGAAAGCTTCCTTTTCAAGTGGGAAGAAGTTAAGTGAAGAAAAACTGCTTCCAGAACAACTCAGAACATCCTGAAATTTTTGTTCAAAACAGGAAGAAAACAGACATCCGACATAAAGATCATCTTTTAACAAATTTTATATCCCTTCTCCAAAACAGAAGGGTTCATATCTTCTCACTAAAATAGTTGCAGGTTTTTTTATTTCGCTTCTTAGAAATAATTGGACTAAAATTAAAATTTTCTCAAAAAAATCCTGTCTGTAGTAGATAAGTGTCACTCAAAAGTTGCCTTAAATAGCTAAAGTTCAGCTACTGAAAACAAGATTTTATAATGAGACACATCTGAAAACTTTAATACTAGGCAGTGTTTCCAGTCCCAGTAATAATACTTCTATTGTAGAAACCTATGTATGAAAATTCTAGTGTTGAAAACTGAGCTGTGCAGTAAATATTGACTTTTTAGTGTTCTTTCTTTGGATGCTATGTAAGTGTCTATAGAAATATATACTGCGTGCTTTGCAATAATAATAGCAATAATAAGCACGTCCCATGTAATACTCATCCTTGCAAATATATATGAGATACAGAACAATTGATACAAATAGCCCTGTGGACTTAGCATATAGAATTATTATGGTGCAACTGCTTATGAACAAGTGAAGCTATACCTCAGAAAAAACTCCTAACTTTAGCTTTCCTGTCCAATAAATAAATATTAATTATTAATAATTTATATCACAGTACTGTTTAGAGTGTCCAGTAATGCACTGTATGGATGTACTGAAAACACAGTCTCTGCCTTCAAGAGCTTACAGAATTAAGTCTGACCTATTTATCATAAAGATGTTGATCCAGATATTCATAGGGATTTGCTTGAAGTAGTGTTTTGATTGCATGTTTCTCAAGAACACGTATCACTTCGAGATCTTCTAGGTAATATACTGGTAAAAGGAAATTTACCACACACACCCCTCTAAGCCTGATGAGGGCCCAAGAGCTAATCAAAACCACTACAGGCCTTTTAGCAATGAATCTGAATTAATCAAATCATCCCTGCTGTTTTTTGTTAATGTTTGGACAATCTAGCTTTTCTGCAGTATGCTCTTGCTGCCTGAGTAGAGGACAGGGAGCCAGAAACTCCTTGAGTTTTAATCCTGGCTCTGACAGTGATTCTCTCTGCGGCTTTGGGCAAGGAGTCATTGTTCTATAGTAAAATGCTTGTATTGGCAAGATGATGAACTACCGTAGATGATCTAATAAAATTTTTCCATCTTTAACTTCTATGATTTTGTAATGCTAACAACCCAAGTTTCAGCCTCTCATCTGAAGAGACGAGATAAATTCTTACCCAGTTTGTCTACATGCGAAGAAGGATTAAAGTTATAGGACATGGGACTTCACAGGATGGAAGCTACAATGCATAATTAGTATGTTGTTCAGTAACTTGTTAATCAACAACACCTATAGGGACTGCGTAACACAAGGCGAGATTGAATAGCCTTCTTTCTACTAATCATTGTCCTAGTCAAAGTTTTTTTGAAAAATCTGACTGTAGCAACTTGGGGACCCTTCTGTTGCATTTAGGCCTTGCTTCACTGGAATGTTTCAAAGAGTAAAGCAACTACAAAACTAGCCAATGGTGGACTATTTTTGTTCTGGGAAAGATAAAGGAAGAAGGTAAGCACAATAGGGCAAAATTCCTAGAGTGATGCTTATGCCAATGTATACAATGACACAGTCATTGTACGAATGCCTGCATTCCCCAGCTGTTACAGCCAGCTCGGTTGCAGTCTCTGGTTGCTGACTGAAGATGGAGATTCTTTAAGGTGACTCTAACTTGACCTAGGGAACGGACTGAAGAATAGTAGCTCTAAGTTTAGGATAACCCCTCCAAAAGTTCAATAGTAACAATATGCATCTGAAAAATGTTCTTAAAATTTCTAGATCTAGAAAGACAGAAGACATGTAGTAAAATGAATGGTCCTGCACATAAGTTTAGCTTCATGTTAGCTTAGCTGCTTCATTCGCTATCCAAAGAACACTAGATGGACCCTGTTCCGCCCTTTCAGTAGAAGTGCAGAAAAGTCAAAGGTGGGACTGCTGCTAATACAATGTGATAAATCTTGATTATCAGCTGTGCAACACCAAATATATCACATGGAGGGACATAGCAGAAAAGAGTAACCAGAATACGTTTCAGAGAAGAGCAGTTACAAGCACATCTACCTAAGGACTTTCTCATTGTCCAACCACAGTGAAAACTGGCTTTGTTACACCAGGCAATGCACAGAGGCAACTACTTACAGAACTGGTTGCTAATGAGTTATGTCAGTGTTTGGCAGGGATTTCCCTCTTGTTGTTTCCACTGCTGAGTTTTTTTTTCTTAACCTACTTTCTTCGATAAAGGATGTCTCCTTGGTCCCTGGCTTCATCACTACACATCACACCAAGGTACATAAAGCAGAAAGAAGTGTGATCCTTGCTTGAACAGTGGCAAGCTCTTTGCAGGGCCAACAAGTAGTTGGATGTTCTTTATCCTCCATGTGGAAAACAGGAAAGAGCAATATAGAGAATGTAAAGCTATATAGAGATAGCTTGCTGTTGTTGCAGGAGGATATGGTGATTTGCAAGATGGATGCTGCAAGACCGCGTTCCATCAGAGTGACACGGGTGAATAGGGAGACAAAGATGATAAGTATCTCTCTCCAAGTTACAGTGTATTTTGGTGTTCTTCATGGTATGCCAACAGCCAGGATTTGCAATCATGTGACTGTCCTGACATGAAATTACTACAATGAGGATACATTGCTCTTATAAACTGAAATTCTGCCAAATTAATTTTCAGAAGACATCTCTTTGTCATACTATTTTAAAAGATCTATGTGACTTGTGTTAATAGACACTTGCTGCCTTAAATTAGTCTGTAACAACATGACATCATCATGAAAAATACATATAATTACTGTTATTTACAGCAAGTATTGGTGGAGTTGTTAGGTTAAGCAATCAGGCCAACTACAGAGGAATGGTTGGTTAACCAATTATCACATTTTCTTAGAAATGAATGCAGAAACCTCAAGACATACCACAGTTAAAAGCTATTTCAGTCACTGGAAAACAACTGAAAGACATCTAGAAACCTCTGGAAAAGGATACCCGTCCCCCCAGAAAAAATTTACTTCATGTAAGTCACAAGAAAGTTATTCAAGCTAGGTCACTGACAAGAGATGTTATTAATGATCCCATTGAAATTATTGATGCATTTAACAATCACTTCTAAAACTATAATATTATGTCCTGGGAGAATACTGAATCATGCTGGCTACTTGTATGAAGATCAAATAAGCTTAGGATGAAAAGATCAGACGCTGAGAAAGTTTAGAATACTTTGTGATTAATAAAAGTTAAATACCAGAACTACTTGATTTGCATTTAAATCCACAAAAGAGTGTTGACTGGACTTTACCACATGATTCAGAATTATGCAATAATAAGCACATCCCTGCATACACAACATACTAACATTAATGTAATATAAAGATGAGTCTACTGCTATAGTTATAAGCATATATGATAGAGGAATATTACATGCAGGTGATGCATAACTGAAACCTCTCTTCAGTCCACAAAATGGACCTTACTGTAACACTTTGGTAATACATAACTGTTATGACACTTTGTATACAAGAATTTCTTGATCTGTCTACTTCTGAAGTAGTTCAATGATGAATCGCCTAATTTTCCTACATGATCATGTGATAATAAAATACTTTATGTATACAGATTTTATACGGTATCTTACAGCATGTGGTAAGACTTGCAGCCTGTTCTGTAACAATCCTAATTAAAAGACCTCATTGTGTTTTAGATATGATATGGACTAGGAAGAAGAATTTTTGCTACGAAATAAAAATATAATTAGTGTAAAAGAGGTAAAAGCTTGGAATTACTCTGTCAAGAATAATTTGGGAATAATAAAACCTGCTGAGGAAATGAATACTGAACTAAAATACAATTTTTCTCAACCCTCTTTAGTTCATGTCTCACTTCTGTTAAAAAAATCCTTTGTGCCTAATCACAGTATGGCTCTGAAACAAGCAATCACGAGGCTGCTTCGTGTTTCATCTGCCATTCAGAGCACGTCCAAGATGGCATATGCTTCCTGGTTGCAAAGGGCATGACTAGATGCTCCCCTGAAATCTCTTCCAACATGATTTTCTAGAACATCGAAGTCCACAAGTCATGTGCCTTCTGCTTTATTTCTTCTTTTTCTTTCTACTTTCTAGCCTGGGCTACTTTTGCTAGCTCAGCTGAGCTACTACAGATATAGTAGCACATTCTGTTACCCCTTCATGGATGAAACGAGAAATTTTCCCTAAACCATGCTCTTCTTTTATTCCTTGGCTTTCCCTTTAGGCCTTGCAACACACTTCCTGGAATCCTAACAAATTATATCCATCACACTGGAAAATTCCTCCTCTGTTGAAATGAACTTTCATTACTATTTACAGTCTCATTACCTGTCCATGTATCTCTTAAATCTGACCAGGGTTCTAATCCAGATTAGGCAGGTGGTAACAGAAATATATTATTCATCAATTAGAATCCTATGAGCATTTCACTACCCTTTATCAAATAAATTAGGGAATATCTGCCAAATACTTCCTGTCACAAGTAGTAAAGGTCAACAAACACTGCCATGACTGGAATCGTTTCCAGTAGAAATTTCACAAAATGGCTGTACCTTGGCCAATTGTCTCAGCTCTTATTCCTCTAAGTGGCCTCTTGTGTAAAAAGGAGGTATACTGGCACAAAAAACTGTGAGAATTATGTATTGCTGTTGTCTGTCATGAATTTATGTAGGCAGTGAATGGATTATTTCTGTCTGGAATTCAAAAGAAAACTGGGAAATATAATTATTTAATTCTGCTCATAAAGTATATTTTAAAAACCAACAAAATAAGTTTTCATGTTGACTATATCTTTGAAAGTGCCAGTGGGAACAGACTACTGTTCAAAGAGAAAGAGCTAGTTGCAAGGAAAGACTACCATTCAGCAGTTAGTGAGAGATACAATTAAATGTACTGTTGAACAGAGGTAATATTTAACAACAGACTATTTTTCTCTGCTGAAATGAGTGCTGAATTAATACTGCAAACCACCCTAAAACCTCTGTGCTACAGGTATTTCCCTCCAAGCATGTTTTCCACTAATTATCCATTCTTAAATTATAATGAATAATCAGAGATAATTATCACATTCCTGTAATGACAGAGAACTTGCACATGCTAAGATAGTGGAATAATTCGATATTTATGAAATGCTTCTTTATTTATGAAGCGTCTGTCTAGAAATTTAATTCCCCCCACTGCAGTGTTTCATTACAATTCTAACACAGATGAATAATGAACAAGATTCCTATCTAGGCTATTAAAATTTGAAAAACGAATACCCTTTGATGAATCCAAACCACCACCTCACCCAGCTACTGTATGAACTTTTTTCGTCTATTTTTCTGTTTCCTATTTCAGTCAGAGAGGTTAAAATAGGAAAGCCAAAACCTGGATAAGAAACAAAATGAAAGAAGGGCAAGGGAATGGGTGTGTGAAACGTTAGGGAGGTTGAATAGCGAAAGGTTCAGATTACAGTGCGTAAAGAGGCCAGAGAAATATTAAAAAAATATGAAGTTTATAATATTGGACAGAGAATTTAAAAAACCTAGAGAAGCAGCATAAGAATAGATAGATGACAGCTGTGGGTGGGTGAAGAGAGAGAAAGAATAGGAAAGGCCAGACCTCGTTCCCACGGAAGTCAATGGCAAAGCACTCATTGACTTCAGTGGGAACTGGAGAAGCCCACAGGGAATGAAAATTCATTGCCACAAGGGAGGGAAAGGGAGAAGAACTGGCATTAATAGAAGAATAAACAGGGATGGGGAAAATAAAAATTGAGAGCAGTAACTGAGGCTCAAGGTGACAGTCAGAAGAGCATCCATAGCCAAGGCTGTTAGGGAACTGAGGGCCTGGCTGAGACACAAACTCAGAAGCCCTCCCAGCTTTGGCAATCAGTGATTTTGGAAAGTTCAGTAGCGTCAGGTCCTGTCACCTTTGCTTCACATTAATTTAATGTAGAAACCACTGAGACAGTTTGTCAGGTAAGCTGCTGTTGACTACAGTGAACGGAAGAAGGGTAGCACTCAGAAATCCAGAGACAGCTAAAAGGAAACTAGGCATCAATCTTGGAGTCTGTTTCTATTTTTAGACTATGACTTTCTTAATCTTTACCTTAGGACATCAGTTAACTTACTACCCCCAAGCCTCATAATTTCTTCACGAGCTAACAAAGTTTTGCTAAACTCACCAGCAAAGTATGTGTATCCGTTCCCCCCTAGTGGAAGATAAAAGCCTTCTGCTACTACAAATTACTTGGTTAGCTCAAGTGCTAAACAGCTGTGTTACACTTTCAAGAACCCAGACCCACTGATGACCCACGTGAGGATCCACAATATTTCACAGGATTATTTCAGTGTTATTTTAGTCTAATTTTTTTCAGTGTTATTTTAGTCTAATTTTTGTTCCTGTGTTGTTACTGCAGTGTAAATTGCTTTAGGAAGCTGTGATGTTCCTCTCTTGTGCATACGTATATGGATACAATCGAACTTGTACTGACAAACAAAGAGGTTGAAGATGTGAAGGTTGGGGGCAGTCTCAGCTGCAGTGACTATGAAATGGTGGAGTTCAGGATCCTGTGTGGAGGAAGCAGGGCAATAAATGGGATCAAAACCTTGGACTTCAGGAGAGCTAACTTTGGCCTCTCCAAGCACCTACTTGAAGGAATCCCGTGGGTCAGGGCTCTAGAAGGTAGGGGGGTCCAAGAGAGCTGGTCACTATTTAGGCATCACTTCCTCCGTGCTCAGGATCAGTGCATCCCCCTCGGAGAGAAATCTAGCAAAGTAGGCAGGAGACCTGCATGGATGAGCAAAGAGCTTCTAGTAGAACTCAGACAGAAGAGAAAGGTCTATAGAATGCGGAAAGACGGACAGGCCACTTGGGAGGAATATAGGAACGCTGTCAGAGCATTCAGGGAAGCAATGAGGAATGCTAAGGCTCACCTGGAACTAGATCTGGCAAGGGATGTAAAAGACAACAGGAAGGGCTTCTTCAAGTACATCAGCAGCAAACGGATGACTAGGGAAAATGTGGGCCCACCGCTGAATGAGATGGGTGCCCTGGTGACGGAGGACATGGAGAAGGCAGTTACTGAATGCCGCCTTTGCCTCAATCTTCACTGCTAAGGCTGGCCCTCAGGAATCCCAATCCCTTTTTGTCCAAAGTGACAGGATGTGCCTTCCTGCACCCTTGAGTAAGGTTCTTAAGTTTCCACAGTGGAAAGACTTAAACTGCACTTTGTTTTCAACAGTCCTCTATGTGTCGTCCCTGGACAGCAGCCTACTCAACTTGATAGTCAATCTGCATAGTCCTCTGAAATATCTTTACTCCCCCTTTATCTCACATATGGAATCTGGTCACATAACTCCAGGGTTCTGGAATGCCGTCTAAGGTCACATATTCCTTTTGAACTAATACACTGGCACTAATACAAAAGCCCAGTAGAAATACCTCTATACACAGTAAAAGTTTTGTATTCAGAAGAGGGTTTGGATGGCACACGGTAAATAATGCATAGGGTCATATATTGAAAAATGAGACTGTGAAGAACTACTGAATAAAGACCAATCTTCAGTGAGCACCATTTGTCATAGCCATTAATGAGGTTGGAGTTCTGTAGGAAAAGTGGGATCTGGCTGTCTAATCAGAAGTGCTATGTAATTGAAACTGGTATCATCTCAAAAGTATGTACAGAGAGCAAATGTATGTTGAAACAGTGACTTCATTGTTTGCAGTTCTTATTTCCTAAATAACCTTTAGTGAGGCTCTTTTTTAGATGTCAGTTTAGAGAAACAAAGAAAATTCTTGAAGGTTGGTATAAGGTTAACATGTAGGTATAGAACATCTCTAAGAAGCAGGCAACTCGGTGTACTGCCTGCAGGTCTTTAGAAGCTGTCTTGGATTTCATTTTTTTTTCTTTCAATGATTCAAAAATGCATAAGATGACCCATTTATTACAATTAATGCACTGCGATAGGATGTTGTATTACACTGATAATCTCGCTCATTTTACAGAGTTTTTGTGAGGCTTAATGAATTTATTGGCCTGGGCTTGTTTTCTTTACACACTTTCAGGACTGCTTTTTACACAAGTGGAACTTGGATAGTGCAAGAAACATACACACCTGTCTAACATGTGAAACAGGTTTTGAAATCTTCCCCCAAAAATATTTTGAGAAGTAAACTGCAACACTGCAGATATTGTGATTTTAGCGTAAAACTCAATACAATACTCTTATTGTCATTGCTTATGCATTTTACCCTAGCCCTGTCACTCCTCAGGCTGTCATTTTCAAATCAAGTGTCAATGATTCCCAGTGGTCTTTATTATCTCTTTTTTTTGTTGAAAGACCAAAGATTAAAGCTGAGCCCATGGGGTATTATCACATGGGAAATATTAATTTACTAAAGCATCCGAACATTTGGAGTAAATCTGAAAACAGAACCATCTGTTATATAAACTAATCAAATAGACTCCACACTTTGTATAGCCAGCCGCTGTCAAGTAACAGATTATCTAACCACGTAATAAATCTTCATTCAAAAAATGATTCTCCATTTGAAAGATTTGAGAATTTATTTTTCCTTTCTTGTTTTAATGTAAACTTGATGCAAGTTGGCAGAACTCTCTGACCTGTAGGGGGTCTAGTATTCACTCAGATCCTATGGGAGGTTGTGGATGAAGTCTCACAGAGGTCAATTGCAATGCTTGTGTTACGTGCCTTTCTTGTGCACCACTCTCATGCACACCATGTGTAAGTTTTTGGGTCTGTTTTTGAGATGGGTACCCCAAGGTGCTGAAATTCAAAACAAGGATTGTACCCTTCTTTTCTGAGACTCGTCAAAATAATGAAAAAAATCTTTCCTGCAGGCAAGATTTAAATTGATAGTTCAGGACTCTATTCATCTTCGGTTGTGATCCCTGCTAAAGACAAACACCCTCTACAATAGTCAGCATTTAAACGAACTCCAAACAGAGAAAGTTTCCCTCATTTTGATATGGAGGATATGGCTTCACGTACCAGCCACCAGCAGGTTTCTTACAAGATGCCAGAAATCATTTTGCTCATGGCAGCTATTTCAAAACATGTAACCTGACAATTCCTGCATCTAGAACATCTAAGCCTGCCCTTTCCTCCACTCAATGACATGGCAGAGAACCCTAGTTCTTGGGTATGGTTTGTTCTCTCTACCCACATCACATCAAACTAAAAGAAGTTGTGTAACCCACCCGCCACCTTCTTACACTAATTTATGTGTGTGGGTGTATCAGTGTAACCCTCAGAGAGGGGAAAGAGCTTATTATAGAGAGAGATGTATACACAAGTATATTTTTACTGAACAGAACAGAAAGAGACAACATGGTTATAAAGGATCCCAGACAAGGTGTGTTTCCTAAGTACAATAAGGATTTTAATCTTTGGTTCCTAATATCCCTGTCCAAGATATAACAATTGTTGCATGATATTAGAAGAAAAATCATATTTTGGTAGTTGCTGTGCAGGCATTTTGCTTTCCTCATTTTTGACTTCAGAATATATGAGCTCGAGATTCGCCAACAGGTACAAAAAACATTCTTATGTATTTAGCTAATTATGAAACCCATGAAAAGAGGTGTGAATACTAGTAGATGAGCTACTACAGTTGGGGTTTATGTTGCTTTGGCTTAGCTCAGGCTGCAGTACGGTGAATTAAGCCAACAATCAGATTAAAAAAGGGAGGAAACTTTTCAGAGCACTGTGTTGATACACAGTGAAAAAAGGAAAATAATGAAAAAAGTTTTTAAACATATTATTTCCTCCTCAACTTTATATGAAGAACAGCACATTACTTCTCAAGGCCTTCTGCTGCTTTCAGGTATCCCACCTGAAGAGCAACTTACTAGTTGTTACAAGCAAAGGAAGCAGACCCTTTTCCTAATGCAAAATGTCTGATTAAATGTGTTTAATTGGACAAATTATACAAAACTTTATAGCTTTCAATGGAAGAACTATACTGTTAACAGAACTCCTTTTTTTTGCATAACAACTTCTCTGAACACACCATAATCAAATACTGATTAATGTATTCCAGTATTTGCCGAATCCATTAATCACTCAGACTGCTTAATTCACTGTCCAAGACTGTCTTTGGGAATACAGTGTACAATTGTTTTTCACGTAGGGGAGCACTTTCTGTTGGAGTAACATCACTGACAATCTGACCATGTTAGTGATTAAGTGATTCAGAGTCATATCATCTAGCCATTTATTAGCCCTCTCTATTTCACAATTGGGTATGAATTTCTACATTTGTAGCCTGCATGAATTAGGCACATTCTATGAGGACTTTTCCAAAAGTCTGCATATTCTTAAAAATTCTAAATGGCAAGAAAAAATTGTCAATGGAAAACTACTCAGAGACATCTGTTCTTCCATCAATTTATTCAACAATTTCCCATTAGCATGTACACTGAAGGGAGAACAGGCTCTGCAGAATGCAATAAAAATGTGTTTCACTAACTAAATAAATTCCTTTATATATTGTGGCAAGACAAATAAATAAACCCAGAGATTTACAGACAGCCACCTTGGCTGACATTTCAGAGAGTTGGAGCCTTTAGCAATATTTTTTGCTTAACTCCATCCTAGCAAAGCCCTATCTTTTCTCCCAAACCCTCGTTTCTCAACTCTCCCCTGTTCTCCTCTTTCAGGCCCACTTCCCAGTTTCTTTCTCTTTTTCCTTCCAAGGTGTGATTGCTCTCTTTGCTCCCCAAAGTCTCCTTCTTGATTGTTTTCCTCTGTTTTAATGAGTCCAAGGCTTCACTCTGCTCCAGAAATTGCATTTACCCTTTTTGTTCCCAAGCACATCTGTCTCCTCCAAGCTTTCTCTCCTGTTCTGACCTTCCTGCACTTCAAGAATTTTTTTGCCAAGTTTATTTCCCCTCTGTCTTTCTAGTCTCTTTTTACTTCTCTACTCTTTTCCTGTTCTCAGTGCACTAAAACCATGCCACTATTTCTTTTTTTTTGCTTTAGCAGTGACAAGCTAAAATTTGAGAGTTCAGACTTGTAAGCACAATAAAATATCAGTCATTGTCGTATTTTTTTTTTTACCCTAGTATGTACAGGAAAGAGGGAGGTTTTTAAAAACTGACCCAATTTAGACACCACTAGAAACAACAGAAACTTTCAAGCCTCATCTGTGATGTCATCCACAGTCAGAAATTCATACGGAAATGCCATTTGCTTTTAAACTTACAATTTCTAACACAAAAATTAAATATTTAATGATGAATGTAACAATATCTATTTATATAGTTCATATTTGATAATGTGGTATCATCTGTATGCGAATTCTTACAAGTCTCTTGTCTTACAGATTTTCTATTTCTTTTATGTGTACTGTGGCATATGATAAAAATTCACATTTCTTCTGCCTCTAAAATGAACAACGTTCCTACCTTGTTCTTCACTGATGGATATTACTAAAAGAAGTCTGTTAAAGTTTTTACTATTTTGAGAAAAAAAACACCTTATAGGCTATTTGCAAGTTACCTTACATTTTACTTTGTTGCTAACAAAGGAGTTAATTTTCATCAGAGGAGAGGGGTTTCATCGTGTTCCCAGTGGTGCTAATAAACATTTTGCTATTTAATTCGCTAGAGGCAGGATTAGAATGTAGGCCAACACAATAGATATTTCTTATTTGATTTCATTACTTTTCTCATGCTCTATGCTACATTCCTTAGCCAAGCAAAACTCCTACTGACTTCCTGTATTGGGTCCATCTTTATTATTTAGCAGATTGATAGAACCAGAGTGGTACCATCAATTACTACTGGCAAACAATATTTGAATTAATCTTCCCCTTATTCACAGGATGACTCATTCTGTGTCGTACACACTTCATTTTTGATTTATGTAAGATGTACATTTTAACATCCTTTCCGAGACTCACAATTATTTAATCTATTTTTGATATTCTATTCATTTGCTTATTCAAGTCATTTTGCATTAATAATCAGTCTCCATTCTTCTTCATTATTTAGTATTATTTGGTATAATGGAGTGTGTGCCAACTATGACTTCTGGATGAAGCTTCTGGATGAGTGACACATTCACTGCTGAAAGTTAAAACATATAAAACTTCAGACAGTGAAAAAAGCAAGATATTTGTAGAAGTACTGTGTGGTTTTAAACATCATAATTGTGACTTGAGCCAAGTTAGTAACAACAATATGCTTTCCCCAGCTATTTGTATCCATAGAAGAAATAAATATGTTCTCCCCAAGAAGTCAATACTGAGAACTAGAAAAAAGCTCTCCTCAATTTTTTAAATATCTTGTTAGGTATATCACAGGGAACGGGAGATGTTACTTTAGCAGAAGTTTTATCTATGAAAAGACAAATATTAAACATCTTATTTATTACTTAGTCAATGTATGTGGTCTACTTTCCTGTAGGACTGCAGGCTTGTGAAAACTGAAGAATGCTCAAGAGTTTCAGACTTTTGCTTTACAGACTGTGTATAATGTTTCCTATAAACAACTGAATGCCAAAACAACTGCCAAAACCTTCTCATGGGCTAGAAAAGCAAACAAAATAGGCTTATTCCAGCCAACTACACTAACCATACTTCTCTGCTACCAACTAATTCATCACAACTCCAGGAAAAAGGTCAAGGCTAAATTCTCATGCACTGTGGTTCACAAAACAGCATTTTGCCTTGTCAGACACATTTTCTGATTGTTTCAGTCATGTAACTTGTGACATTTTATGCAGACATACTAGTCTACATAGCACTTGGATAGTGTGTGGAAGGTGTAGTTCTTGAAAGTCATTTCAAAGAACCACAGAATCTCTGGGATTAGAAGGAACCTCTGAACATTTTTTATCAATCTTCTAACAGTATTAGCTGCTGTCCCCTCATCCACCACCCTTCCGGTCTGAGCAAGGTCAAATAAAACAGGTTGCTTCAGGTTTTGAATATCTCCAAGGATGGAAACTGTGCAATCTCTGCAGGTAACATCTTCCAGCTTTTGAACACTCTCACTATAAAAAACATTATTCTTATGTTTAATCNGAATATACTGTTCTTCAGTTTGTTTCCTTCTCTTATCCTTTCACAGGATATCACTGAGAAGAATCTAACTGCATCTTCTTTACTCCCTCTCCCCCTTACCACTAGATAGCATCCCCCTAAGCCTTCTCTTCTCTAGGCTTGACAATCCCAACTCTCTGTCTCTCCTCCCCGTGTCAGATGATCCAGTCCCTAAATCATCCTCACGCCCTTCACTGGACTCACTCCAGTAAGTCAGTGTCCTTTTTGTACACAGGGAAGTTCAGGACGGGAATGGAAAAAAAGAAAGGGTCACCTCCCTCCATCTACTGGTGGTGCTTTGCCTAATACAGCCCAGGACATTGTAGGCCTTCTTTGCCACAAGGGCACATTCTTAGCTATTGGTCCACTTGTCCACCAGGATCCCCAGGTCACCAGGTCTTTTCTGCAAAGCTGATTTCCAGCTAGTTGGTCTCCAGCTTGTGCTGGTGAATGGGGTTATTTGTTCACAGGTGCCAGACTTTACATTTCCCTTTGCTAGAAATCATGAGATTCCTGTTGAGCCACTTCTCCAGCCTGTCAAGGTCCCTCTGAAAGGCAGCACGAGCATTCAGTGTATCAACCATCCTAACTTTGCATCATCCACAAACTTGCTCTGTGTGCACTCTGCCCCTTTACGGAGATCATAAGTGAAGATGTTAAGCAGTATCGGCTCCAGTATTCAGTCCTGGAGTACACAAACAATGACTACACTCCATCAGGACTTCATGCTGCTACCCTTTGAACCCAGCAGTTAAGCCAGTCTTCAATCCACCCCACTGTCGGTTTGTGTTGTCCAAACTTCATCAGTTTGTCTATACAGATATTGTGGGAGTCAGTGTTGAAAGCCTTGCTAAAGTCAAAATAAACAAAATAAACAAAATCAGATGTTTTTTCTTTTGTCCTTGAAAACAGGAGCTTATTTGCTGTCTGCCAGTCCTTAGGAATCTCACCTAACTGCCATGACTTTTCAAAGATATTTTTTTTTAGAGCAGGTTTGAAATGACATTGGCTAGCTACCTCAGCACTCTTAAATGATAATTTCCTGAGCAGTGTTACAACATATTTAGAAAACACTATCAAAACATTCCTGTAGCTAATTGATACGTATACATGGAAAACAAATCTTGAATTGTGTGACAGGTGTGTTTTCTGATTTAGGTTGTCCAGGTAAAGAATTTAAATTTACTTCAGGTGATTCTTTTGCTAACCATTCTCAGCAAAGCCAGTAATCACTTATTCTTCCTATTCTTCCCAAGATGATAAGAGTGTCACCTGGGTTGAAATAAATCATGAAACAAAAGCAGAAGAAAGTTAATTTCACCAAATCAGTGTCATTTTTTTTAAGTGCCTATAGTAGGAAAGGACTAGCTATGTAAACAGTCAACAAGAGATAAGGTGATCTTGGCTGCTATAGGTTAAATGTTAAGAAGGTGAGCAAATAACTGAAAATTATGTTAGCAGACTTTCACTTCTCATCCAGAAAGAGTATAGTTGGAAGGAGTAACTACTCAAATCTGTGATCCTCATTACGACAGTGCTGGCCATTACTGGAGATTGCCATTTGGCATCAAAAAGACAGTTCTCTCATACACTCTAAATTACCTACAACAAGGTGTCAAATTCCCAAACCAAAAGAATACCATTCTTTTTTGACATAAACCTGTATGAATTAGCTACCTAGAAGAGGCTTGCTAATCCTTCATCATTAGGCTAATACAGACAGCTCAAAGATATATGTACTGTGAGCAGAGCCAAATATTTTTTCTAAGGTATTAACAGTAATATCTTCGGCATAATTGATTTCCAGTTCCTGCATATTTATCCCATGTCATTGTTTCCCATACCTCTGTATCTGTTTGTTTTCTGGCTCCTTCCACAATTCGAGTTAAAAAATCATTAATCACTCTGGTGACACCAAGGAAACCAGCAATGATACTCGCAGTCTTTTACGGACATACATGTATTCCTTTTTCTGTTTAAATTCTGTGATTTCAGTAATCCAATAAAATGTCCTACCGCTAAGAACATGGGCCTGGTTTCGTTAACTATTGCATATTCATATAAGTCAGCTTTCTTTGTAAGTTTTATCAGGCATAAAGTTTTTTAGAATATTTAGGATATCTCTCAACAGAGACTCAGATACACCATCAAGTTCCTTGACAAATTACCATACAATACATGATCTTTGTTTGTCAACAAAGGGAACAACTCTTAGCTATAAATACAAGGAGAGTACTGTGACTTGGCTTAGTCCACAAAGAAAAACTCAAACTCGTTTTTGCTCATGACACAGGCTAAGACGACCCACTTACATCTGTCCCAGTTCAGCTGACAGATGTGTTAGCATACCATAACCTAGTCTGAAATCAAGGGTGATAGAGTAGCACTAAGAACATCGGACCTTCAGCTGTGCAAAAGATACAGGGCTTTCACTGCTGTTTGAAAGCCCTGCTTATTTTTCTGTCTTCCAGAACATTTTGTGACAGAGGAAGTGTCACCCAAGATCTTTAATTAGCAAAAGTTAGTAACTAAACTAGTAGCCTGGATTGCCTTCTATAGCACAGAAGAGTAAGACAGAGAGTGCCAATACTCCTGATATATATATATATATACACACACACACACACTCATTTTAGCAATGTACAGTGGCTATTTATTGACTGGAGATAAAATACAGCTCCTAAAAACATTCATTCTGTTTCTCCTAGTACCTTTTTCTCCAAATATTCAGTACAAGTCTTTATGTTGAGGTATTATTGAAATACAGTGTCTCTGTGATCTTTCTGGATAACACTATGTGTAAAGGGTTCCCCACAATGAAGAATATTCAATACAAGATTGGGATGTTACTAGCACCATTTAAGCTAACAAACACATACTAACCTCTGGAAGTGTTTTAAAGTGAGAAATTGTTATACATTTTAGGATCATTGAACCAGTTCAATTAATTTTGAATATTCCTTTACTAATTTGAGGGGATTCTAAAAGTATTAAGGCTCTGAAGTTCTGTTTGGCTAAAATTTCACACAGTGGTAGGTTAAACTGTTTCAATGATCTCAGGATTAGCCTCAGTTTTCAAAGCTCATACAAAGGAAAGTTCTATAGTCTTTTCATCTGAGATCTTATTTTCTTTAGGATTATGAGATAATGCGTCTGGAACAACATTCATTCATCCAGGTTTGTGGTTTAGCTGAAAGTCAGTCCAAACTCCTGTAATCACAAATGACATCTGCCTAAACATGCACTTGGGTCAAGTTTAGACCTCAGCCACTATAAAGGTCTGTGGTTAGATAGCATGCTCCAATTGACACCTCCGAAACAGAGGAATACAAACTCTGTCCACACATTCTCTTTTTTTGTTCCCTGTGGCTCAACATTTTCTTTCAACAGCCTTCAAGATTTATTCTCAAAAGCTTTTGTAGTGTTTGTATTATGCTTTCCACAAGAACTTATGCTAAACATGCTCAAACCTATATCTGATGCCTCCTAGTGTCATTCAAATCATAAATCAGAATTCCAGAGCATTAACCAGTAGTTCCAAAGGTAAAAAGCATGTTGCACAATCTGAACAGGCAATCAATTTATGAAATGGGAAAATAATGAACTAGTTTGGCAGTTGAGAACATATCAAAAGTCTGTAAATCCAAAACCAACTAAAATTCAGCTGTACTTTTGTCAAGCCGTAACAAAACTATGGAGCTACAGGTCTGCTTGCACCAAGTGTTTCAGATGAGACTTCTTGGTGACAGGTCTTAGCCTCTTTTACTCTCATCACTCATTTTCTTGTATGGATGCATATTGACCTTCTTCCACCATTATTTTCTTTGGATTTGAATGAGAGACAAAATTTCATCTCATAGTTCCTCCAGGGCCTGTAACTGGTCAGTCTTGCTTACGTTTTTAAGAGTTCATACAGAAAAATTACTCTTTCTGAATCAATAAAACTGATAAATCTCTTTCTGCATATTACATCACTGCCGTACTGAAGACTAATATATAAATGGAAACTTAGAGAGGATCAATTTCAGTCCTCTCAGCTACTTAATGATATCTGTGTACTGACTGTAACAGTATTCTGTTGAGTAAAGACCATGAGAAATCTAAAATGGATGACTGTCTCTGTCCAAAATGTAGGTGTTAGACTTCCAGTGAATACCTATGCTGTTACATGAAGTACTACTATTGATTTGTTTGCTGGGTATTTTTCTTTCATGTCAGTTTTGATTAATATTTCAGCAAGATATTGAAGACACTATACTATTTTAAAGCTACACAGAAATACAATTGTTGCTGTCATTCCTCCTAGGCTAATTATATCGCTGATCCCCTATCTCAATATTTAACATTTATCTCACAAGATAGGAGCTATCATTTCTTCAGTGATCATACCACAAAAATCAGTCGCCCATTAGGCTTTGGGCTTCAGAGTCATAAGATTAACTGAATACTTTTGCTAGCAGAAGTTATCACCCATGGCATTCAATGACTGGACATCCCTTACAGCAAAAAAATATTGTTTAATTAGGAGCAAAGCTTTTCCAGGAAAAATCTCTTGTATGTCACCTTCCACCTGAAGTTCACTGTCCCTAATGCTCAACGTGGTTGCAGTTAGTCAATATACAGCCGTGAAAAGGAGAATTTATGCTGAAGGAGGCAAACAACCCATGGAAGTACAAACTAATAAAAGTGAAGAGAGAGTACATAACACAGGAGCACTAAAAAATACTTGCTCCACTGCAAAATACATTGAAAGAGAAAACAGAAAACTAGATGCCAAGAGAGAAAAAAGGTGCCATAAGCCCACTATCGGAAGAGTAGAAGAGAAAATTTGATAAGTATTTTATTTAGATTTGGATTTTTTTTTTTTTTTT
>Ga0065711_1000636_pt1 | contig 87563 bp, 80 predicted proteins | sample Hoacrofraction12_FD_59098 | JGI IMG/M metagenome (GOLD analysis project Ga0065711, IMG submission 59098) | Hoatzin crop microbial communities from Cojedes, Venezuela - Epithelial fraction 12 v2 (version 2) | ecosystem: Host-associated > Birds > Digestive system > Esophagus > Crop | place... | reverse complement strand
GTTAGAGTTAAGGGATGTTAAAAAAGTACTTTTAGAACAATTGATTTTTGCGGTGGAAAACGTGAAAAAATTTGGTGGAAAAACGAGATTTTGGATGAATATGCAAGAAATATGAAATTTTGGCGTGAAAATTTTTGCACAGTTTGCGCGTTTTTGTGCAAAAAGTGGCTTTTTTGTGGATTTTTTGCACCAGTTTTGCGTTTTCGGAAGCGCTGTTTACGATTTTATTTCACGTGAGATAAAAATCTATCTCACGTGAGATAATTTTCTATCTCATATCATTTAACTTTTTTAACAGTCGTTTTAACAAAAAAAGGCATGTAAAAGGGGGTCAAAAACGACCGACAAAATTTCGTAAAAAAATTTTTGGCGATGAAAGTGCGTTAAAATTGCGTTAAAATTTGGCGTGGAATTGTTAAAAAAACGACTTTTAGAACAATTTTCTTTCTACGAAATTGAGATTTTTTATTACAAAACAAAAAAGAAAGCGATGTGAGGTTTCGCTTTCTTTTATGCAGAGTGGAATCGGATTTTACAAGTTTCCGAATCGCGGTTTACGATTTAATGAGATTTGGTTTAGGTGTTTTCTCTTTGATATCGCCGTTTCTGAAGGCTTCGAGCAGCAGTTTTAGGTCGGCGATTTGCTGGCGTAGTTCGTGTCCGATGTCGGTATCTTCGACTAACATACGTTGATTGGTTTGATCGACGACGGTGTATGTCGATTTAATATCTTCGCCTTTTTCTACTGCTTGCTTGATCGACGTAAACGGTTGGTGCTGAACGAGTTGGAATCCACGTGAATGGTAAACGAGTGTGTAGCCTGCGATGCCTGTTTCTGGTTGATAGGCTTTCGAGAAGCCGCCATCTATGACGATTAGTTTGCCGTTTGCTTTGACTGGACTCTCGCCTTTGATGGTCTTAACAGGCACGTGACCGTTGATAATGTGCTGAAAGTCGCCCGTAACTCCAAACTCTGCGAGGATCATATTGGCTGTTTCTTCTTTGTCGCGATACGTGTAGTAAAATCCTTTCGTCTCTTTGTGAGTTTCTTTATCGGCAATGAAATATCGCTCGAACGTTGCCATTTTGTCTTTGTCGAATGCAGGAGAATTTTTTCCACACCAAAGATACCAGATATAATCGCGCGCGTAGTTTTCCTGTTGCTTATCTGCTGTGCCAAAGTATGCTTGTCGGATCATCGAACCGATGTGATCGAGCAGCGCTTTGCCGTGATAGAGTTTTCCTTGTATAAGAACATCTTTGAGTGTTGCGTCTTCGTTGAGCGGAATCGATGCGTGGTAGAGCAGATTGCCGTTGGTGATGGTATAAATGCACCCGTTTCGGAAGAGGCATTTCATGTGTTTGCGCAGTTTGTCGCTATCAATAAACGACTGGTGCAGCTTGTTGACGACGTTTTGCTCGTCGGTTGTGAGTTTATATGGGTCTTTCTTGCCGACGGTTGGGAAGTTTTGGTCGAGCAAGTCGTAGGTTTTGCCATTTATTTCTATTGTTTTCCGATCGCGACTGATGCAGTGGAGAAGATTTCTGTCGTTCATTTCGAACTCAGGATGCTGCATGATGGTTTTCGCTTCAAGCTTGAATTGGATAATGCTTATGGCTTTGTGCATTTGTGCAACGAGTTGTGCTGTTCGTGCTTTCTCTGGGTCGTTTATACTACCATCTTTAGGGAGAAAACGCGTGCAAGGGTCGTTGGCGTATGTGTCGATGGCGAACGTAGCGAGTGGCAATAGATTGATGCCGTAGCCATCTTCGAGCACGTCATGATTGCCATAGCGCAGCGCTATACGTACAACGTTGGCGATACAGCAGTCGTTTCCAGCTGCAGCGCCCATCCATAGGATGTCGTGATTGCCCCATTGTATGTCGAAGTTATGGTAATGGCACAGTATCTCCATGATTTTGTCTGGGAAAGGACCACGATCGTAAACGTCTCCTAATATATGAAGAACGTCAATCGTTAATTGCTGAATGAGATTGCATACGGCAGTGATGAAATCCTCAGCTCTGTGCGTGGAAATGATTGTTTTAACGATGACATCCACGTATTGCTGTTTGTTAGGCGTGTTGATACTTTCGTGGAGCAGCTCTTGAATAATGTAGGAGAAGTCGATAGGAAGCGCTTTGCGCACTTTAGAGCGCGAATACTTAGAAGATACGTTTCTGCAGACCTTGATTAGGCGATTGATTGTAATGAAATACCAGTCGTTCAAGTCGTCTTGCGAATCGGAATATTGTGCTTTGACGAGCTCGATCTTTGGTTCAGGATAGTAGATCAACGTGCAGAGATCCTGTTGCTCTCGAGTAGAAAGCGAATCGTTGAAGATTTCTTTCACTTTTCGCTTAATTGTTCCGCTGGCGTTGCGCAGTACGTGCTGGAAAGCATCGTATTCGCCATGCAGATCAGCGAGAAAATGTTCTGTTCCTTTGGGAAGATGAAGTATTGCTTCGAGATTGATGATTTCTGTGCTCGCAGTAGCGATGTTAGGAAATGAACGAGCGAGCAGTCGCAGGTACTTCAGGTTTGTGTCGCTTGTGTTTGCCATAAAAAATTGTTGTTTGTTGTTTTCAGAAAACGTGCATACGTTGTTGCATCTCGCCAAAAAAGGAGTGGCGGATGATGGTTTTTGAGGTATTAGATTTGTGCGCTAAACACGCAGTTCATGGGTTAAATCGGGCGAAAGTTAACGATTATGGTTGTGAAAAGCAAATTTTCGATGCTGTTCCTGCATTTTTTTATTATTTTTGTGGCAAACTAATACGATGGAATCATGAAAAAATTGTTTATTACGTTGCTTTTCGTTTTCGTTGCGTGCACGTTGATGGCGCAGGACAAAGAGAAGCGCGAAGGATTGACGTTCACGACGATTGTCGAGAACAAGATTACGCCAGTAAAGAATCAAAATAGGAGCGGAACATGCTGGGATTACGCCACTTGCGCGTTTTTCGAGAGCGAGATTTTGCGTGCAACGGGAAAATCGGTTGACCTTGCTGAGATGTTCGTTGCTAACAAGAACTACGTGGATTGCGCAGATTATCACGTCAGGATGCATGGATGCAGTCGTTTTTCTGAAGGAGGAAGCGCGGATGATGTGCTCGCTGTGATTCAGAAGCACGGCATTTGTCCAGAAAATGCGATGGCGGCTCCAGGCTCGTTGACGGGAGATTCGTTGGCGAATTTTACGGAATTTTTCTCGGTCTTAACGCCCTACGTCGAAGCCGTAGCGAAAGGCAATCAGAAAACATTGTCAACGCAGTGGCGGAAAGGTTTGCAAGAAATTCTTGACGCTTATTTAGGCGTTTGTCCTGAGCGTTTTACGTTTGAAGGCAAGCAATATACGCCGAGAACTTTCGCGGATGCGCTCGGTATTGATTGGAAAAATTATGTGAGTATAACCAGTTTCACGCACCATCCCTTCTATGAGCCATTCGTGATTGAAGCGCCTTACAAATGGCGTCCGCGCTTGAGCGAAAATGTTCCATTAGAAAAAATGATGCGAATCATTGATTCCGCTTTGCAAAGCGGGTACACCGTTTGCTGGGGTGGCGATGTTAGCGATGACGGATTCACGCGACAGGGTCTTGGCATAGCGTGCGACTTGAAGAAAGTGCAGGATTTGACAGGCAGTGACGCTGCTCGGTGGTTGAAATTGAGTAGAGATGAAAAAGCGAATCGCTTGAAACGTCTTGGCGCCGACACGCCCGAAGTTGCTGTTTCACAAGAATTGCGCCAGCAACGCTTTGATAACTGGCAGTCAACCTACGATCACGTGATGTTAATCTTTGGAATTGCGAAAGACCAGAACGGTAGAGAATATTATATGGTGAAGAATTCGTGGGGTGAAACAGGCGATTACAAAGGGATTTGGTACATGTCGAAAAATTATATCGCGCTTGCAACGACGTATATCTTCCTAAACAGAAATGCCGTTCACGAATCGCTTCGCGCAGAGTGATGAGATGGGATTTTAGTTTATAAGAAATCGAACAGGAATTCTACGAGATAGAAATTTATTTCACAAAAAATAGAAACGTATTTTACAAAAAATAGAAACAAAAAAGCGGAAGTTCCAATCGTGAAACTTCCGCTTTGATTTTTTGTTGGGTGCCCGGTGGGACTCGAACCCACGACATTCAGAACCACAATCTGACGCTCTAACCAACTGAACTACGGGCACCATGTGCCGCTTTGTCGTGTTTTGACTTAAGTGGATGCAAAGATATGGGATTTATTTTTATTGTCCAAATAAAAATCCCGTTATTTTTCTTGTTTATTTCTTTGCGGGTTGTGCTGGTGTTTGTGCAGCTTGCTGTTCTGCAGGAGCTTGTTGTGCGCCTGTTGCAGGTGCATTAGCTTCAGGTTTTGCCTGAGTTGCAGGTGCAGCTTGTTGTTTTTGCTCGCTAGAGCCAAAGCCTTGCGTGTTAGTTGGTGCAGTTGTTTGCTGCTGTGGCGTAGCTTTTTGTTCTAAGATGCTTTGTTCTGAAACTGCTTTAGGTGCAGTATAAGCGCAAGCGATGCTCAATAGAACCATAGCGATAGCCAATCCCCACGTAGTCTTTTCGATTACGTCAGTAGTTTTGCGAACGCCGAGTACTTGATTGCTGCTTTGGAAATTTGAAGCGAGTCCACCGCCTTTAGATTCTTGAATAAGGACGATTCCAATCATTAGGATTGCTGCGATAACGATTAGAACTACGAAAAAAGTGTACATATTTTAATTTTCTTTATTAATGAGCAATTTTTCTAAAAATCGAATTTGGTCTGCAAAGTAAACGCTTTTTTTCGGAAAAAACAAATTTAATCGTTTAATTATTTCTAATGCTTTCGAAAAGTTACCTTGCTTGATATAGATTTGTGCGAGCGTTTCGGTGAGATATTCCTCGTCGGTTATTTCTTCAGAGTCGTTGTTTTCGAGTGACTTTTCTATGGAAAGATTTAGTTTCTCTTGTCCATGGCTGAGGAATTCATCTATGAGATTTTGCCCACGCATGGGTTGGTCGTCGTCGTTTGCCACTTCGTCGATTTCTTGCAGCAATTGGAGCGCGTAATCGCTAGTGGGCTGAAGATGGTTTACAGGTTTTGCATCGACAGATTCAAGGAATTTGTCGATGAGTTGCATGGTTCGGTCTTGTGGTTCGTTGGATTCTGTTTGCAATGCACGTGGATCGGTTAGATAGACGCGTGCTTTCTGCTCTTCTTGCTCGGTTTCAGGATGCTGGAGCCGTTGCATATTTTCTACGAGCAACAGTCTGGCAGTCTGAAACGTAGGAAATCGTTCTACGAGTTGCTGCAACTGCTCGAGGGTTTGCTGATTGAGCGTTTCAGGGTGTTGAATTAGGTTTGCGAGATTCATGTTTACCAGTTTGCGACTGTTGCGTTGAAAATCTGATCTGTAATCGATTTAATCATCTCTGTCACGAGTTCTTCTTGTACAGACGAGAGATTTTGCGTTGTTTCATACGAAGTAGTGGCGGTAAACTGTCGTTCGAAGTCTTCATCGTGGTTTGTGTTGTTTGTATAGCGCACGTTTACGGTCATCGAAAGCTCTGTTTGCGCGCTGTATCCTTCGCTCGATACAGATTTATTGCGTTGAGAATAATTCGTAATCTCGCCTTCTATTTTCAGATCTCCATTGCGTTTCACTTGCCGAAGCTTTGTATGGTTGGCGAAAAGATCCTTTAACTCGTTGTTAAACATAGGTCCCATAGGTCCCCAGACGTAACTTGAGCGAATAGGAAAGTCAGATATTTGTATAGTTTGCACCTTTGTGTAGTCAATGCTTGAGCCGTTGAACGTGTAGCATGCAGATAAAATGATGGTGCAAAGCAATACGGCGATGTTTCTTATGTATTTATTTTTCAAGTCCATAGTCTTTGATTCTTCTGTATAGCGTTCTGTCGCTAATTCCCAGCTCTTGCGCTGCTTTTTTACGGTTTCCGTTGTTGCGTGCCAGCGCTTTCTCGGTCAGTTGACGCTGCAAATCGTTTATATTGAGCGTTTCTGGCTCGCTTATCTCTTCGGCTTCTGCCTCTTGTACATCGGTTTGCGAATCTTGTGCAGCAGGAAGCGAATTTGACGCAACGAGTTGCGTTGCTGGAACGTTGAGAGCCGTTGGCGCTTCATCGAGTTGTTTGCGCAGTGCATTCATTTCGCGACGCAAGTCGGTGACATTGCCGCGCAACTCGTAGAGAATTTTGAACAGAATCTCGCGTTCCGATTCGTATGCATGGCTTTGCTGATTGCCAATCACAGCAAGTTGCGTCGTCTCGCTATCTTCTGGAATAAATTTGCGCAACATCGGCGCTGTTATTTCACGCTCTTGACTGAGAATAGACATCTGTTCGGTGATGTTTTTCAGCTGTCTTACGTTGCCAGGCCATTTATATTTCAGCATAATCTGCTCGGCTTGTTCGTCGAGTGTGATGCGTGGAAGATTGTATTTCTCAGCCATTTGCATCGCAAAGAGACGGAACAGCAACAGAATGTCTTTGCCTCGTTCTCTCAGAGGGGGAATCTGGATGGGTATTGTATTGAGTCGGTAATAGAGATCCTCGCGAAAGCGACCTTCACTGATTGCTTTTCGCATGTTAACGTTCGTGGCTGCGACAATTCTAACGTCGGTTTTCATTACTTGTTGACCACCAACACGAATGTATTCGCCTGTTTCGAGAACGCGAAGCAAGCGCGCCTGAGTTGCCAATGGCAGCTCTCCAACTTCATCTAAGAAAAGTGTGCCTTTATTTGCTGCTCCGAAATATCCAGCGCTTTCACCTATCGCGCCAGTGAACGAGCCTTTCTCGTGTCCGAACAGCTCACTATCGATGGTTCCTTCGGGAATTGAACCGCAGTTGATTGCGAAATATTTTTCTCGACGACGTGGAGAAAAATCGTGAATGATGCGCGGAAAAACTTCTTTACCTACACCGCTTTCGCCAACAATTAAGACGCTCAAGTCGGTTGGTGCAACCTGAAGCGCAACATCGAGCGCGCGATTCAGATCATCGCTGTTTCCAACAATATTGTAACGTTGCTTGGTTTTTTGGAGTTCAGATAAATTCATACGGTGACAAAATTACACATTATTTATAATATAATCTGAAATTTTGGCAGTTTTTTTCAATCCTCGTTCACGCGTTTCGACTTGCCAATCTTAATCAATAGCAATCCAATGCCTGTCCATACCAACTCACGGATGCGAACTATCAACGCAATGAACACAGCCGCGCTCGTTGTCATGCCGAGACCCGTCACCGACATAAGGAAACCGCCTTCGCGTCCACCGAGTTGCAACGGCATAAAGAACAACATATTAGCGATAAGCGTGGTAAATGCGATGATAAACAAGCAGTCGAGAAAGTTAACTTGCGGCATCAAAACTCGTAGAATGAAGTAAACTTCAAACGCAGATAGCACTCGGCAAAGTAATTCTAATAGAACAGCGCTGTAGAACGTTGTTCTGCTTTGCTTATGCAATGCAGCAATTTGCTGGTCTATTGTGTTGAGTTGCTCTTCGTGCTTTTCAACGAAAGGAATCGCCCATCGCTTGACGTAGGGTATGTGTTTTAGGATTCTAAGTGCTTTATTCGCTAAGCCCTTGCGATAGCCTACGGCGAAAAACCAAATGCAAACGATGCAGAAAATGCCTAAACAACTGAGCAAAATCGCCATAAATACGCTGACGTGTCGCGTCAGAACGTAGAGCGCTATACATAGAAGCCAAAACCAGAAATGGCTAAATATGTGCGTCATTGCATAAAGTATGACCGAGGATGATGCTCTTTCAGTTCCAATGCGTGGCGCCAGCTCCATAATGCGATAAGGTTCGCCTCCCATGAGTCCACCTGGCGTTGCGTAATTCAATGCAAAGCCCGATACTGTAATCTTATACAACCAGCAGAACTTCACTTTAGGTTCACCGCCTGCATTGATAATGAGATACCACGCAAGTGTGTTGATCACGTAGAGCGCTGCCCACAATCCTAATACAGCGAAAAACCAATATCCTGCACTGCGAAGGCCTTTCCAAACCTCTGCAAAGTCGAGCTGGGTCACCATAACGGCGAGCAGCAATAGACCAAAAACGAAAAAAATGTTCTGGTATTTTTTCTTCATGGCGCTTATTCAGCCATCTCTTGCGCGTCGCGCGCTGCCAGTTCTTCAGGAGTTAGACGATCAGCGCGTTTCTTTGGAATCGTAAAGCGCACGCGTTCGCCATCGTCGGGCTTTTCATTATACAATTTTTGCAATGGATTAGCCAACGGTTCGTCGTAATTGGCGCGATTGCGAGCAGCATCTATCGCCAGATAAATCGCGTTTCGCATCGGTTGTTCATCGCTTTCGCCTTTTCCTGCACCATCAAACGTGCTGTATCCTGCTGCCATAGCGCAAGGAACATCCAATCCAGCGGTGAAAAGCACGCCATTTTCCTGACCAATCATCGTAAACGGAACAACGCCTTGCTCGTAATACATCGCCAGAACAGCGTCAAAATGTTTGAATGTGCCGTTTGCAAAAAAATCTTTCGCTGCAAACGGACCGAAAAGCGTTGTGTCGTCATCGAAAAGCTGCTGGTCTTGCGACGCAACCACTGGATTCATCGACAGAACGGCTATGCGTGGGTTGAATATCCTAAAGTCGCGCTTCAAGCACTCGGCGAGAGCCGTCGCGCGTTCACGCACTTGCTCGAGCGTAATGCCGTTAACGGCTTGACGAAGTGGCACGTTTTCGGTGACGAAACCAATGCGCAGACAATCGTTCGTCAGGATATTCATCGCGCTTTTATGCAATTTGTCGGCGGCGTATGCTATTTGGTTGGCGTAACCCGTCATACTCGGAACGTTGGCTGCATCAACGGGCGCCAGAACGAGTGCATCGACGAGTCCAGCTTGTGCATCTGCCAACGCGCGATCAATGGCTTGGCGCGCTGCTTCGCCCGACGCCGACGTTGGAACGCCAGCATCGATTTTTACTTCATCGTCAAACGTCGCCAGTACGTTGAGATTATTTTCTCGCGCTTCGTCTGCGTGATGGATTATACTGAAATTACTGTTCAGTCCCAACATCTTACGATGGTAGGCTGCTGCTTTAGGAGAACCATACACGATAGGCGTGCAAAGTTCCAGCATCTCTGGCGTTGCGAATGTTTTAAAAATAAGTTCGTATCCGATACCGTTCGTATCGCCGTGCGTAATAGCTACGCGAAGTTTTCTATCATTTTCGGTCATAGGTTAATATGTTTTGCTGCCAGCAAGCCACAAGCGGCTTCTATGTCTTGTCCTCTACTGGCACGGATTGTCGAGATAATACCTTCTTTGTTTAGTTTGTCGCGAAATTCCTCCATCTTTTGCTCGCTCACTGTCGTAAACGGCGCTCCTTCTACAGCGTGAAAACGAATCAGATTAACGCGACAGAAAAGTCCACGCAATAGTTTAGCGATGGCGCGCACGTGTCGGTCGTCGTCGTTCATGCCTCCGAAAACAATATATTCAAAGGTTAGACGTCGCTGACCGCTCCAATCGTAATTGTTTAATAGTGCAATAGTTTCCTCGATGGGCATCATTTTTTCGGCGGGCATGATTTCCGCTCTTTCATCGCTAAACGGCGAATGCAGACTGATCGCGAGATGGCAATGGCTTTCTTCGATAAAGCGTTTTAGTTTATCACGAACGCCAACGCTACTCACTGTAATACGTTTCGGACTCCATGCAAGCGCATACTGTGACGTTAAGATATCGCAAACGCGCAACACGTTGTCGAGATTATCCATTGGTTCGCCTTGTCCCATCAGCACAACGTTGGTCACCGTTTGCCACTCTGGCAACGCATAGAGTTGACTCAGCATCTCAGCTGCCGTAAGATTGCCTTTGAAACCTTGCTTTCCAGTGGCGCAAAAGCGACAACCCATGCGACAACCCGACTGCGAAGACATGCAAAGCGTGGCGCGGTCGCCTTCGGGAATGTAAACGCATTCTGCCAAGCGCCCATCCGCCGTCGTCAAGAGTCGCTTGACGGTGCCATCGCGTGAAACGGCTTCGTCACAGATGCTGCCTGCGCCAACAGTCCAACGCTCTGCAAGCGTCTCGCGTGCTTTCTGGCTCAGATTCGTCATCTGCCCGATTTCCGATACACCTTTGCGATAAAGCCAATCCGCCATCTGCTTGCCCGCAAATCGCGGCAATCCCGCTTCTCGCGCAACGTCTTCCAGTTCGCTCAAACGCAAACCAAGAAGCGATTCTTTGGTCTTTGCCGTTTCCATAATCGTTGCAAAGATAAAACATTTTTGGGATATAGCAAAACGTGGCACGCTTTCGTGAGAAAAAAGGTTGTGAAAGCGAAAAATAGTCCATGCGAAAAGTGTTAAAAAAGAGTGTTAAATCGGCGTGTAAAAGATTGTTAAAAATGTTAAGTTTTATTTGTTAAAATTTTATTTCACGCGAAAAAAATCTTCGTTTTTTGCGATTTTTTTGAGGGTTTTATGTGGACTACGGATGTAAAAAGGCTGTTTTTGAGTCGTAAATGGGCGCTTTAGAAATCTATCTCACGTGAGATAATTTTTTATCTTATATCATTTAACTTTTTTAACAAATGAGATTTTTCGAAAATTGACGTTCAAAAATTCGGTGTTTTGCGCGGAAAAATGTTAAAAACGCGTATATTTTTTGCATAAATCTATCATTTTAACATTTCGCGCGTTGAGTTGCGACAAAAAAGCGACAAAAAACGGCAAAAATTTATGCATTAGAAATTGGTCGGTCAAATGCAAACGAATGTTAAATCAAATGTTAAAATTTCGCGAAAAAGCGTAGTTAAATTTTGTAAAGTTTTCTTAAAATCCTATTTCTTACGGAAGAAGATTTTGTTTTGTTTCCACAGAAAATTTTTCTATAAGAACCGCACTCGAAAATCAATGAAATTTTTTGGAATTTCTTATGGGATGCGATTCGATTTTTGCGCGTTGCGCGGAAAATTTATATAAGGTATTTCGGCAATTCATCATTTTTTGTTATCTTCGCGTCGTATTGCGTTGGCAGCGCGCCAACCGACGGATTTATTTTACAAAAAAGCCTTTTATGGAAAACCTTTTGCGCAACCGCATTGATTGTTTTTTGCCCACAGTTGCACTCGATGGCGGCAGTTTGAACAAGAGTTGGTTAACTGGATTGGTTAGTCAGATCGACTGTCAGCACGGACTCAATCGCCTTTATTATTCAACCGCTTCGCTTCGCAGCATCCCAGCTGCGCAGAACGGCATGACGCTGTTGTGTCTTAAAGATTCGCCATTCGAACTCAGCGACGGAGCGCTGGAACGCATGGCGTCAGTGTTGCAGAACAGTGGAGTAGCGATGGTTTACGCTGACTTCTATTCACAGGACGATGAGATGCGAAAAGTTCACCCGTTGATAGATTGCCAGAGCGGCAGTCTGCGCGACGATTTCGACTTTGGCGGTTTGGTTTTGCTGCGCAATGATTTGCTCAAGCAATGGGCTGACGAGACAACCGATGACTATACGTTTGCAGGTTGGTATGATTTGCGACTGTTTCTTATGCGACACGGTGGCGTTTTGCATCTTCGCGAAACGCTTTACACGCAAACGGAAACCGACAAGCGTGACAGTGGCGCTCGGCAGCATGACTATGTGAACCCATCTCAACGAGATATTCAGATAGAGATGGAACAGGCGTGCAGAAAACACTTGAACGCGATTGACGGACTGGTGGATACGTCGCAGTATGAGCAGATTGATTTTGCTGAACAACCATTCCAGACGGAGGCTTCTGTGATTATTCCAGTCAGAAACCGCGTCTCTACGATTGCCGATGCAGTCACGAGCGCGCTAAAGCAAGAAACGACGTTTGCATACAACGTCATTGTGATCGACAATCATTCAACTGACGGCACAACTGACGTGTTGACGAAATTAGTTGCACAAGATAGCAGGCTAATTCATTTAGTTCCAACCAGAAACGATTTAGGTATTGGCGGCTGTTGGCAAATGGCGATTGACGATGCACGCTGTGGTCGCTTCGCGATACAGTTGGACAGCGACGATCTATACAATAGCGAAAAAACGCTGCAGCGTATGGTTGACGCTTTCTATGCAGAAAATGCTGCAATGGTGATTGGCAGTTATCGTATGTGTGATTTCGATTTGCAAACACTGCCACCTGGGATTATCGATCACCGCGAATGGACTGCATCGAATGGCGCCAACAACGCGTTGCGCATCAACGGGCTCGGCGCTCCACGTGGATTTTTTACGCCACTCGCGCGCGAGATTCGTTTTCCAAACACGAGTTACGGCGAAGACTACGCGATGGGCTTGGCTTTTTCGCGCAGATGGCGCATCGGTCGCATCTTCGACGAACTCTATCTCTGCCGTCGGTGGTCGGGGAACAGCGATGCAGCGCTCAGTCTTGAGCGAGAAAACGCCAACAATCAGTATAAAGACGAATTGCGAACCATTGAACTGGCAGCACGACAGCAACTGAACGCGCAGCGACGCACAGAAACCGCAACGGCGGATGATGCACAGGCGAGATTTTTCCACCAGCAACTGCGTCGTTGGGAGATGGCGCGCGAACATTATCGACAACTATCGCGCGTGCAAGTCAAAGACTTGTCGCCCGAAGATTATACACTCGAAGCGCAACTCAATGCAGCGCGATCGCGTTCTACAACAGCCAAAATCGACAAGCACTCGATTGAGCAACGCGCTTGCTTCCTTTGCCCGAAGCAACGCCCGCAAGAGCAAGTTGCAAAACGACTCTCGAGCAACTGGGAACTGCTGGTTAATCCTTTCCCCATACTGCCCGAACATTATACAATCACGTCAACCAAACACCAACCACAACGAATCCTCTCGCATGCACGCGACCTGTATTCGCTGACCGCACGTTTTGGTAGGCTAACTGTTTTCTATAACGGTGGAAAATGCGGTGCTTCCGCGCCCGATCACTTGCATCTGCAAGCCATTCCTAACGGATTGCTTCCGCTTCAACGCAGTTGGCAACGCCTAACGCGCACGATGGAAAAAGTATATAAAGGCAATGACGACGAAACCTACATCGGTCTGATTGCGGATTACGCGTGTCCCGTTTTTGTTATAGCATGCACGCAACAGTCGCAGCACGAGTTGTTGTTCCAACGCCTTTATCAAGCTTTGCCATGCGATAAGAGCGAATTCGAACCCATGATGAATATTGTTTGCTGGCGTCAAGGCAAGCAACACTTTTCTGTGGTTTTCCCTCGCAAAGCGCATCGCCCTGCTTGTTATGCAGCAAACGACGACAGCCAACGACTGATTAGTCCAGGCGCAATCGATATGTGCGGATTGCTGATTACGGTACGCGAACAAGATTTCAATGCTTTGACAACCGAAGAAGCAATCAATATTCTGAAAGAAGTAAGTCTTGACGAAACGGAAGTTGCGGAAGTCGTTGCCAAACTGCAGACAAGCAAAAGCAGTCTGCATGCATCAGCCTCGCAACCCACAGTACACGTCGGCATTTTGATGCAAGACGAACTTCATTTCACATTGCACGGCACTTACGAAGCCAAAGGAGCCGAAATCGAAGGCGCGCAAACCGCAACGCTAACTGAAGGCGCTATCGTTTGGAACGGCAATCAATACAGTCAACTTTTGTTTACACCAACATCGCCAGACGCCTCGTTCTCGTTGGAAAACGTGACGATTGGCGTGCATTTCCATTGGGAAAGAAACGAAACACAAACGTTTCGCGGAGCGCTTCGATTGGTTGTCGAAGCCGATAAGATTTGCGCCATCAACGAATTGCCTGTAGAAGATTATCTGGAAAGCGTGATTTCGAGCGAAATGAACGCGCAATCGGGTCTTGAATTCTTGAAAGCGCACGCTGTGATATCGCGTAGCTGGTTGCTTGCACAACTAATGAAACGCCAGAAGCAAGATGCAGAAAAATCTTCCGCATTCTTCTCGTTTCAGAAGAAAGAAGATGAGATCGTCAGATGGTACGACCGCGAAGATCACACCATCTTCGACGTTTGCGCCGACGACCATTGCCAACGCTATCAAGGCATCACCAAACCGATGCTTCCACGCGCTGCCGAAGCCGTTCGCGCAACACGCGGTCAGGTCTTAGTGTCCGACGACGCTATCTGCGATGCCCGTTTCAGTAAATGCTGTGGCGGCGCGACCGAAGAATATCAATTCTGTTGGGAAGACACGCCAAAAACTTATTTAGGCGCTATCCGCGACAACACAGACACGCTCTTGCCAGACCTAACCAACGAAGAAGAAGCCACCAAATGGATACTCGGTGCGCCTGAAGCGTTCTGCAACACCAGCGATCGCGATGTACTGGCGCAGGTTTTGACGGACTACGATCTTCAAACTGCCGATTTCTATCGTTGGGAAGTGACCTATTCGCAAAGCGAACTCAGTAAACTGTTGCAAGAAAAATTGAAGATTGACTTTGGCGACATCGTCAATCTTGTTCCGCTTGCCCGCGGAAAAAGTGGCAGAATCTATCGCCTACGCATCGAAGGCACGAAACGCACGTTTACGATTGGCAAGGAATTGGAAATTCGTCGTGCATTGAGCGCATCCCATCTCTATAGTTCCGCGTTTGTCGTACAGCCATCCGACGTAGAGAATGGCGTGCCGCAGACTTTCAAACTATGTGGAGCAGGTTGGGGTCACGGCGTAGGACTTTGCCAGATTGGTGCCGCGATGATGTCGCAAAAAGGTTATTCGTACGATAACATACTGTTGCATTATTACAAAGGAGCAGAAATTAAAAAAATCTATAAGTGATGAAACAAAATCTCGTTAAATCGATTCGCCAATCCGCGTGGTCTTGGGTGCCATCGCTTTACTTTGCCGAAGGATTGCCTTACGTTGCGGTGATGACGATCTCGATTGTGCTTTACAAACAATTAGGACTGAGCAACTCAGAAATAACATTCTATACCTCATGGCTCTATCTTCCGTGGGTCATCAAGCCGCTTTGGAGTCCGTTTATCGACTTAGTAAAAACGAAACGCTGGTGGATTGTGGCGATGCAGCTGCTCATTGGCGCAGCGTTTGGCGGTGTTGCCTTCACTATTCCTACATCGTTCTGGTTGCAAGGCTCGTTGTTCTTTTTCTGGGTGATGGCATTCTCGAGCGCGACGCACGACATCGCCGCCGACGGTTTCTATATGTTAGGATTGGATGACCACCATCAAGCGTGGTTTGTAGGCATTCGAAGCACGTTCTATCGCTTAGCTACGATTTTCGGACAAGGCATTCTGGTGATGATTGCAGGCAATTTGCAAGTGATTTATCAAGGAAAAATTCGCTATTCGTGGAGTCTGTTGTTCTATGGCGTAATGGGTCTGTTTATCGCGCTATGGCTTTGGCACGCGTTTATATTGCCACGCCCGAAGGAAGACGCGTCGCGCGATGCTTCTCCACGTGCAATGATGACGGGATTCGTTGAGATGGCAAAAACTTTCGTAACGAAATTTCCTGTAAAAGAAACAATTATCGCGCTGCTTTTTATGCTTTTCTATCGTATGCCAGAGGGATTGCTCGCTAAAGTGTCGGCACTCTTTCTTATCGATGCACGCCACAATGGCGGTCTTGGTCTTTCGCCACAAGAATACGGGCTCGTTCAAGGCACGGTTGGCGTGATTGGCTTAACGCTTGGCGGTATAATAGGCGGCATGCTTGCGGGCAAGGGCGGTCTGAAGCGTTGGCTTTGGCCGATGGTTTGCGCGATAACGCTTCCCGATGCAGTATATATCTATCTCTCGTATGGCATGCCAGAAAATTTGTTGATTATCAATACGTGCGTATTCATTGAGCAATTCGGTTACGGATTCGGTTTCACCGCTTATATGTTGTATCTTATTTATTATAGTCGTGGTGAATACAAAACGTCGCACTACGCTCTGTGTACGGCGTTGATGGCGTTGTCGATGATGATTCCTGGTTTGTTTGCTGGCGCGCTGCAAGAGGCGGTCGGCTATCGCATGTTTTTCATCATTGTCATGATATGTTGCGTTGTTACTTTCCTTGTAAGCGCCTTCTTAAAGATTGATCCAAACTTCGGAAAAAAGATAACTGAAACAGAAAAAGAACCTTAAACAACTATGAAAGCAATCAACACAGACGCTGCGCCTGCAGCAATCGGACCTTATTCACAAGCAATCAGAACGGGAAACCTTGTTTTCGTGAGCGGACAGTTGCCTATTGATCCTGCAACTGGTCAGTTTCCAGACGGCGGTATTAAGGAACAGACTCGCCAGTCGTTGCTTAACGCTCGCGCTATATTGGAAGCCGAAGGCATGTCGCTGAACGACGTTGTTAAAACAACGGTTTTGCTTGCCGATATTGCGCTTTTTGGTCCGATGAACGAGGTGTATGCCGATTATTTCACAGCGCCATTCCCTGCTCGTGCAGCCTTTGCGGTGAAGGATTTACCTAAAGGCGCGTTGGTAGAGATAGAGTTGGTGGCGGAAGTGAAATAGATTAGGATTCGTCAACAAAGCGTTGCGTTAGATTTTTGTATGCATCGATTCGGCGATCGCGCAAGAACGGCCACCAACGGCGCACTTCTTCGCAGCGTTGCATGTCGATGTCGATGACGGTTTGCGCTTCCTCTTTATCGGAAGCGTTATAAAGAAATTCGCCTTGCGGTCCACAAACAAAGGATGAACCCCAAAACTGAATGCCGTTTGTTTGTTTGCTTGGGTCAGGTTCGTGCCCTACGCGATTAACTGCCACGACAGGCAATCCGTTTGCTACTGCATGGCCGCGCTGAACCGTTTGCCAAGCATCGCGTTGTCGCTGTTGTTCTTCTGGCGTATCGCTGCTTTCGTAACCAATTGCTGTGGGATAGATCAGTATCTCTGCACCCTGCAGCGCCATCAAACGTGCAGCCTCTGGATACCACTGATCCCAGCAAACGCAAACGCCGAGCTTGCCGATTGAGGTTTGTATGGGATGGAAACCTAAATCGCCTGGTGTAAAATAGAATTTCTCGTAATATGCGGGATCGTCTGGTATGTGCATTTTTCGGTATTTACCAGCAATCGAACCATCGGCGTCGATCACCACCGCCGTATTGTGGTATAATCCAGCCGCGCGACGCTCGAAAAGCGACGTCACAATCACCACTTGCAATCGTTTTGCCAATGCACTGAAAAAGTTGGTTGACTCGCCAGGAATGGTTTCTGCGAGATTGAAATTCTCCACGTTTTCGGTTTGGCAAAAATAAAGCGTGTTATGCAATTCTTGGAGCACGATTAGTTGTGCGCCTTCGTGTGCAAGCTGTTCGATTTTCGTTGCGATACGACCGAGATTGTCGTTTTTGTCGTTGCTGTTTTGCTGTTGGATGATACCGATTTTCATAGTTTGCGTTTTATTTGATAACGTTTGGTGGAAATTGCATGGTCAGACAGTGGATTGAACCATGTTGACGGATGATGACAGAAGCGTCGATGGGGATGATTTCGTGCTGCGGAAACGCTTCGCGAAGCACGCTCTGCGCCAGCAAGTCGTTTGCTTCCTGTTGGTAGGTAGGGCAGATGACGGCGCCGTTGATGACGAGGAAATTTGCATACGTCGCAGGCAGTCGTTCGCCTTCATAGAAAATAGGGTCGGGGAGTGGCAGGCTGAGCAAGCGATAAGGCTCTCCGTGACGATTGCGAAACGCTTTGAGATCGTCTTCCATTTGCTTCAGCGTTTCAAAGTGTGCGTCTCGCGCGCCCGCGCACGTGTTATATAATAAGGTGTTGTTTGGAGCAAAACGCGCAAGCGTGTCGATATGGCCGTCGGTATCGTCGCCGAGCAGGCTGCCATGCTGCAACCACAAAATATTTTGCGCGCAAAGACGTTGCTTGAGCGTTGTTTCGATTTCTGTTTTACGTAAAGGCTGATTGCGATGCGGTGCAAGCAGACAACATTCTGTGGTCATGACCGTTCCATCGCCATCACTTTCGATTGCGCCACCTTCGAGAACGAAATCCGAATAGTCGATTCGCTCGCCGCAAAGCATGCCTTGAGCGACGAGATGCTGCGTGATAGCGTTGTCGAGCGTTGATTCAAATTTTTCGCCCCATCCATTAAAACGAAAATCCAGCAGTTTGGCGCGCTGGTTCGTTGCGTTATCTTCGGGAACGAGCGAGATAGCGCTGTGATCGCGTGCCCACGTGTCGTTGGTTGCACACTCGCAAATTCTGACGCGTGCAAACGCCGATTCCGACAAGCGACGACGCAGTAGCGCCAGCACGTTTTCGGGTTCTGGTGTAGCAATAAGCAAAAGCTCGCGCTCGGCAATGGCGATCGCGATTTGCACGAAAGTTTCGGTGATTTCACGAAGATAAGGATTCCAATCGGTTGCCTTGTGCGGCCAAGTCAATGCGATGCCGCTCTGTTGCTCCCATTCAGCAGGCAAACGATAGTGGGTTGAGATGGTATTTCGCTCGTTTTTATTCATCTTCGTTGCAAATTTAATATTTTTTTAAGCAATCGACTTTGTTTTGCGAAATTTATTCGTATCTTCGCGCAAAGACTTATCATTCTGATGGAGCTCGAAATAAAAGGCCTTCACGTGCATCGCGATGGGAAATCACTGATTCGCGATTTCTCTTTGATTGCAGAAACAGGGAAAATCACCTGCCTGCAATGCGAATCAGCGCTCTGGCCGATTGTAAGTCGAACAATTCTGGGATTGCAACCAATGGAAAAAGGTTATATCTCGTTCGACGGCGAACTCCTTACCACTAAATCCGCACCTTATTTTCGCAGACAAATTGCCTATCTGCCGCAAGATCTTCGCCTATCTTACGAAACGCTGGGCGAATTGCTTGACGTTTTTTGTCGGATGAAAGTCAACGGCGAGAAAAAATTGCGTAAATCCGCAATTTTGGAAGCTATAGGACTCGACGAAAACGCAGGCGATACGCCGCTGAAAGACATTTCCTACATCGAATTGCGCATGATCTTGCTTCGCGTTTTGCGCCTGCAACAACGCCCGATTATGCTTGTTGAAGGCTGGAATGGCAACGATGACGAGCTGACGCTGCTTCGCGCAATCGCAGATGAGCAAACCACCGTCGTCGTGAACTGTAGTAAGGCTGTGGAATCTGCTAAAATCAATCAAATTGTCGTATTAAACCCACAAGAATAACGCACAAATGAACATCACAATAATCGGCATGATTTTGGGCATTCTCATGCTCGGCATTCCTCTTTATATACTAAACTGGTTGCGTGTTGACAAACTACAACAAGCGATTACGGCAGTCTGCAAAATGATTGGTTACACCATCGTTGCAGGACTATGCCTTTACTTCGTATTTCGTTGGAATAGCGTGCTCGTTAACATCCTTTTCGTTGTGCTGATTGCTGCAATAGCGTCGATTCTCACGCTTCGCTACGCCCGCATGCGTGGTTATCTGATGCTCGTTCCTGTGTTTGGCGGAATGCTTGTGGCGATGTTCATTATTGGTTTATGGTTGCTGTTTGTCGTTTTCGGCATCAAACAACCGTTCGAAGCACGCTGGCTGATTCCCGTTTGCGGTTTGCTGCTCGGATTTATGGTGGAAACCAACGCTAAAGCGCTGGATACCTATTACACTGGACTGAAAAACCACGCGCAAATCTATTATTTTCTGCTTGGAAATGGTGCAACCCATCGCGAAGCTGTTGCGTATTTCATGAAGCGAGCAATGGAACGCTGCATCTCGCCCATGCTCAAGCGGATGGCGTATCTGCTCGTTGGCATCGTGCCTGTCGTGCTCTGGACAATGCTTTTGGATGGAATAAGCGTGTGGACAGCCGTTGGATGTCAGGTTTTCATCTTGATAGCAGCTTTTTCCGCATCGGTTTTGTCGCTATTCATCACGTTCTGGATTGCCCGAAAATACGCATTCGACCACTATGAGCAGCTTCTACCGAAGGATGGTGTTGACCTAAATCAAAAAAAAGCTGAGTAACAGCGTTTTTTATAGCGAAAGCGAAACAGAGAACAGCGTAGAACGCCTATATTTGCAGTAGAAAATACTACTGCTTCAATCTTCAAAAAACACAATCTATCTGAAATCGCAAAACAAAACGTAAGCAAAGGAAATTTGAGAGAATACCGCGTGATGCGGGTTTTGAAATGCAGGGGCCGAGATCGCATGCGATTTCGGTCTGTTTTGTTTGGATTTTTCTGAAAATAACGTATCTTTGCCGCCATGAAGAAGCATCTTGCATTATCAATCACGCTTTGCGTGTTGCTTACTTTAACATCCTGTCGCTATCGCTTGCATGAACGACCGCTGATTCCTGGCATTCGACCATCGCAAGACGTTGAAACAACAGCGACAATCGATGAACCCGAAACGCAAAGCGTTGAACAAGAAACGCAAGATGACGTTTGGCAGCAAGAAAACGAGTCAAACAATATTTTCGAAGAAGAAACTGAGGAGACTGAGCAAGACGCTGAGGCGCTGGAGAGTAGCGATGAAAATCCAACGCCACAGATGATTATGCCCGAACGCTTGAACGATCGACCCGAACAAATACTCCGTCGCGCTGGTTATGTCACCTCTTATAATAAAGAAACGCGCGCGCCAAACTGGACAGCGTGGCGCCTGTTTGGCAATCACACAAACGGACAATGGAAACGCAAGGGAGTGAAATACCACGAAGATGAAGACGTGGGCTATCCTAAAGCAACAAACAGCGATTTCTATGGTTCAGGTTACGATCGCGGTCACATGTGTCCGTCGGGTGACAATAAATGGGATCGTCAAGCACAAGAAGACTGTTTTCTTTTCACGAACATGTGTCTGCAAAACCATGCATTGAACGGTGGCGATTGGAATGATTTGGAAATAAAATGCCGTAAATGGGCAGAAAAATATGGTGATATTCTCATCGTATGTGGACCTATTTTCAGCGAAAAGCCATACAAGACGAAAGGAAAGAATAAGGTTGCGATTCCAGATGCATTCTTTAAGGTTGTCGTTTGCTTGAACGGCACGCCCAAAGGCATTGGATTCTACTATCCAAACGAAGACGGACATCAGTCGATGAGCAGTTACGCAACGTCGATTGATGAGATAGAAGACATAACAGGCATCGATTTTTTTGCCTCTCTACCTGATAACATCGAAAAGAACGTTGAAAAGCAATGCAATTTCAACGATTGGCGATAGGAAAGCACGATTTTTTGAAGAAAAAACATATAAAACAACATGAAATACCAAAACATTCTGATAGCCATTGCCGCTTTTGCGCTCCTTTTTTCAGCATGCAAACGCGACGAAAAACCACAAACAACAACCGATGACGCGCAGATTTCTGGACTATATAGCCAACCTGCAAACGGCAAGCAGCAAACGACGCTCGCATACGAAATCCCTGCAGCATCGAAGCATGTGCCCGAGCAAATTCTGAAGCGAATGGGCTATACTGTTTCATATAATTCAACAACGAAAAACCCTAATTGGGTAGCGTGGCACTTGACAAAGGCGCACACGTATGGCAACTATAAGCGCAACGAAGAAATGTTCCGCGAAGACAGCACCGTGAGTAAGCCTCGCGCCACCGATTGGGATTATTATAACTCACGCTACGACCGCGGTCACATGTGTCCCGCCGGCGATAACAAGTGGAGTGCGTCGGCTATTTATCAATCATTCCTTTTCACAAACATTTGTCCGCAAAATCATGGCTTGAACAAATATGAGTGGAACGACTTGGAAATTTTGTGTCGCGATTGGGCAAGAAAATATGGCGCAATAGATATCGTTTGCGGTCCAATATATTACGGTAAGGGAGAGCAGAAAACCATCGGTAGAAACAAGGTTTGGGTGCCCGATGCCTTCTTCAAAGTTGTGCTATGTCGCAAGGGAAATAATCCGAAAGCCATTGGATTTATTTACGAAAACAAAGGTGTGAAACAAAAAATGAGTGAACATATTTACACCGTTGATGAAGTTGAAAAAATAACTGGTTACGACTTTTTCCCACAGCTTGACGATAAAATTGAAAATCGCATAGAAGCGAAAGCCAACATCAACGATTGGAACTAAAAAATCGTTAATTTTTAGCGCGATGTATGGCGTTTCGCGCTGAAATCCTTAACTTTGCGGTCACTAAATACATTAGCGTGAAAATACAAGAAGTGGTTTCCGCCCTTGAACAATTCGCGCCTCTGCCTCTGCAAGAAGACTTTGATAATGCCGGCTTGCAGGTTGGATTAACAGAAGCGGAAGTCTCAGGGGCTTTATTGTGCCTTGACGTCAACGAAGCAGTGGTTGACGAAGCTATTGCGCAGCATTGTAATCTCATCGTAGCGCATCATCCTTTAATCTTTCATAAACTGGCTCGCCTGACTGGCGAAACCTACGTGCAGCGTGCTGTGATGAAAGCCATCAAAGCAGGCATTACAATACTGTCGATGCATACCAACATGGACAGAGCGAAGGGTGGCGTCAACTATAAGATAGCCGAGCGATTGCATCTCAGCAATGTACACTTCGCAAAGCCTGAAACCATCGTCGGCGTTGAATGTGGCAGCATGGTAGTTGGTGAATTTGAAAATCCACTTGCTGCACAAGATTTTATTACTTTATTGAAAAAACAATTCGATGTCGCTTGCGCGCAATGCAATGAGTTGCTCGAGCGACCTATTAAGCGCGTTGCCATCTGCGGTGGAGGCGGTGCGTTTATGCTGGATGACGCTATTGCAGCAGGCGCTGACGCTTTTGTCACTGGCGAAATGCGCTACCACGAATTTTTTGGTCACGAACAAGAAATACAAATCGCTGTGATAGGGCATTATCAAAGCGAACAATATACCAAAGAAATATTTAAATCAATCATAGAGGAGCGGTGCCCAAGCGTAAGATGCTTACTTACGACCGTAAACACTAATCCCATAAATTATTTGTAAACACTATGGCAAAGAAAAAGGACATCACTGACTTAACCGTTGAAGAGAAACTGGAAGCCCTTTACAAGCTTCAGACAACCCTCTCGGCTATCGACGAAAAGCGTTTGCTTAGAGGAGAACTCCCTCTCGAAGTGAGAGATCTCGAAGATGAGCTCGCTGGACTCAACACTCGCCTGGAAAAAATCAACAACGAAATTGCAGAATATCAGGACGCAATCACTCAGAAAAAAGGCGAAATAAGTAAGGCTGAGGTTTCATTGCAACGCTACAAGACACAGCTGGACGAGGTAAAAAACAATCGTGAATACGATATCTTAAGCAAAGAAATAGAATATCAAACGCTTGAGATTGAGGCTTGCAACAAGAAGATTAAAGAAGCGCAAACGCGCATTGAAGAGCGTAAAGCTGATTTAGCAGAAAATCAAGCCATCGTTGCAGAACGCCAGAAAGACCTTGCACAAAAGCAAAGCGAACTGGATGATATCATGCAAGAAACGCGTGAGGAAGAGGAAGCATTGAAAGAAAAAGCTGCCGAAATAGAAAAACGCATCGAACCGCGTTTGTTGAGTAGTTATAAGCGCATTCGCAAAAACGCAAAGAACGGTCTTGGAATCGTTTACGTGCAGCGTGATTCTTGCGGTGGATGCTTCAACAAAATTCCGCCACAGCGTCAGCTCGATATCAAAATGCACAAAAAAATTATTGTATGCGAATATTGCGGTAGAATCCTGATCGATCCAGATTTGGCTGGCGTAAAACCTGCTGCTACAGAGGAGAAACCGAAGCGCAAACGCTCTACAAGAAAAACGAAAAAAGACGAGGCAGAAGCATAATTCACTGCCATCGTCGGACTAATCAAATAAAAGCGGAAATCGATGCGTCGATTTCCGCTTTTTTTGCTTGTATTTTACAATCCTCTTGCTTTATAAATCCGATCTTTTGCCGCATTGATTTCTTGGAATTTCTTCTCGGCTGCTTTTCTAACATCTTCACCCAGCGTCGCCACTTTATCGGGATGGTGTTTCAGAGCCATCTTTCGGTAGGCGGCTTTCACTTCTTCGTCGGTCGCAGATGGTGAAATTCCAAGCACCTTATACGCGGATTCCAAGTCGTCTTTTTCCAGATTAAGCATCGAATTCATGTCGGTTTGCGAAATACCGAGATAGGATGCAAGTTGTTGAATAGCAGAGATTTCTGCGTCAACAACCGATCCGTCGGCTTTAGCAATCATCACCAGAAAATTAACCAGTTGCAATCGCTGCGAATAGTTCATGTTTTGGCGAATTTGTTGGCAGCTTTGCAAAATGATTGATTGAAATTGGCTGCTGCCAACCTTCTTTTGGTATTCGAAAAGCTTTAGCAGAATTTGCTCGCCTTGCGTAACAGCTTGCTCGCCGAAGTTCTGGCGCAAAAAATTGCGCACGTATTCCATTTCGGAATGCATGATTTTTCCGTCTGCGCGAATGACATACGACGCCAGCGCTAACAAACTGAATAGGAACGAGTTGCGCTGACCTTCGTAGGTTGATTGTTGGCGAGTGGAGTAGGTGTCTTGCTGCGAATTTCTCGTAGAATTACGCGTGTAATCATCGTAAGAATCGCTTTCAATTCTATTGCCGAAACTGCTAAAATCACCATCGAGAAACGCACCGAGCGCATAACCAGCGAGCGCTCCAAGCGGACTGCCAGAAATGATAAAGCCTAATATACCTCCAATCCATTTTCCTATTCCCATATCTCTTTGAACTATTTTATTGTTTTGTAAGTGTTTGATAATCAGGCAATTCGTCTATAAAAATAAGTTGATTGTCTGCGTGATTGATTTGGCAACAAAAATGCGTTAAACCATTGCTTACAACAAGATAATCCACGTGGAGTAGGGTGTTGTAAGCACTAATCTGATCGAAAGTTTTTTGCGTTATTTTGACGGTTGGCGCCTTATATTCTACTATCATTTTGGGTTGCAAATCTGCATCATATACAACGCTGTCGGCGCGCAATGTTTTATCGCCAACGCGCAATAAGATCTCGTTCGCTAAGCGCGTGATAGGGTAGGATTTTACAGCAATTAGATAATTAACAAAGTGCTGTCTGACCCATTCTTCAGGCGTTAGCGCGACATATCTATTGCGCAGCTGATCGAACACCGTAGGATGTTCGGCTGTGCCTGCCAATCGCAACTCGCAAACAGGCAAATTCAGATCGGGAAAACCCTTCTTCGCGTACATTATTTATATAATATAAGGTATTAGAAAAACAAAAAACTTGCGCATTTATTTCATTCTGCTGCAGAATTTCATTATCTTTGCCATTAATCGTGCAAATGTAACGAAATTTGCGTAACAATCCAAATGGCAGAAACGAAAACACCAGCAACCTATGAAGGCATTATGAAACAACTGGAGCAAGGAATTTACTTGCCAGTTTACTTGCTTTCGGGTCAGGAACCATACTACATAGACCAGATTTCCACGTATATTGCGAATCACGCTCTCGCAGAAGAGGAGCGCGATTTCAATCAAATGATTGTCTATGGATCGGACGTTGACGCCGCAAAAGTCGTGGATTTGTCGAAGGAATACCCTGTAATGGCGCAGCGTCGCGTGGTCATTGTGAAAGAAGCGCAAAACATTAAATCTACAGCACCACTCGAAAAATACTTGGAAAAGCCAGTTGGCACAACAGTGCTCGTGATTTGCTACAAAAATGCGTCGAAAGACGGCCCTAAAAAGCTTATTTCTGCCGCCAAAGCGGGCAAGGGCATCGTTTTTGATAGCAAAAAAGTGTCCGATTCCAAGCTCCCCATGTTCATCGTTGATTATCTTAAGCAAAAAAATGCAGCCATCGACCAGAAGTCTGCCACTATGATAGCCGACCATATTGGCTCGGACCTGAGCCGTCTTGTGTCAGAACTGGATAAAGTTCTCGTGTCTTTGCCAGAAAACAATAAAAAGATAACGCCAGAGATAGTAGAACGACAAATCGGAGTCAGCAAAGATTTTAATGCATGGGAAATGCGCAACGCTATAATTCGTAGAGATATTTTCAAAGCAAATCAAATTGTTAAATATCTTGAAAAAAATCCGAAAGCGGAATCACTGTTTCGCGTCATGCCAACACTCTTTTCGTACTTCCAAAACTTGATGGTGTTGCACTATGGACCCAAGACATACGACCAAAATGTGCTCGCGAATTTCATAGGAGAACGATCGGGGTGGGGGATGAAAGACTACCAAATTGGTAAAGAAAAGTATTCTGCTATGAAAACGATGAAAATTATCGCTAAATTTCGCGAAATAGACGCGAAATTAAAGGGTTTAGACAACCCAAATACCCCTTCTGGCGACCTTTTTAAGGAGTTAATCTTCTTTATTTTGCACTAAAAACGCCATTTTTTACGCTAGAATTCAATTTTTTTGTAGGCGTTTTTTTTTGCCAAAAATGCTGATTTTATCGGGGCGCACGCCCATTTTGACCCCCTCTCATTTTTAATTTTTTGGCGGTTCACGTGTCTTTGGTCGAAAATTTTTAAAAAATAGCGATTTTTTGAGTAAAAATGGCTTAAAAATTTAGCGTTTTAATTTCTTAACAGTTTGAATTGTAAAATTTGCTTTACAATTTAATATTTTCAATCCAGTGAATTCGGAATTTAAATTTGTAAATCTTAAAAATAGGAGAGTGGTTTAGACTTTTAATTTCAAGTTTTCAAATCTGAAATTATATGTAAATCGAAATTTTTGCATAAATATAAATTTTGAGGTTTTACGATTTAAAATATTAAAAATCAGAGATTTAGCACTATTCTATTAGAAAGAAAGTTGAAGATTTCGCTTTCTAAACTTGCATTTTTATGAATTAGCCCATTATTTCGTTGATTTACGAAAAAATAACACGTTCATTACCAGTTTTTTCTGCAAAATTGTTTTAGTAATTTATTTTGGCGATTTTTTATCGTTTAGTTTTGTTTTGTTGATTTATAGGGTTGTGAACGCATTTCACGTTAAACAATTTGAAAGTTTAACTTTATAAATCTGATATTCACAGAATTAAATTTTTATCAAATTGTTTTGGATTTACAAAAAAACGCTTTAACTTTGTAAAATCATTAAAAAATGGCCATTTTTTGGCTTAATCAAAAAAAATTGCACATGAAAGATCGTATTCGAAAGTTGATGGAGTCCCAAAATATGACTCAACAAAATTTCGCAACCTTCATTGGAAAATCTCCTGCTACGTTGAGTAGTATTTTTAATGGACGCACCCGACCGACGTTAGACATTATTGAAGCCATCAAAAATGCTTTTCCGAAACTTTCGACCGATTGGTTGCTTTTCGGACGCGGTGAAATGTACGTTTCAGACGAAGAGAAAAATTTACAGAATTTAACGGAATCCAACCAAAATTCACAAAGTCCAACTCTCCCATTTGACTTCACAGCGGAGCAAAATGTTGCTCCAGAAAAGAAAAATGTGAAGATTATGGATGCAAAACCACGAAAAATTACCGAGATTCGTATTTTTTACGATGACCAAACATGGGAAACATTTGTCTCCAAGAAGTAATTTCGACATCTTTTTTATTTTTTGAGCCCTTTCAGAGGGCTCTTTTTTTTGCCTAATTTGCGTGTTTTCGGAAATTTATGCGCACAAAATACGTTTTTTTTGCTATTTTTGCCATGTTTCTTTACAGCATATCCGACTCCCCTTCCGTTGATTGCTGTATTTTTTTACACCTTATTATATTATATATATGCTCAAAACATTATATCGGCAGATAGGGAAATACAAATTTGTCACCTTTATCACGCCCGTTTTTACGGCACTTGAAGTCGTAATGGACGTGTTGATTCCTTACGTCACAGCATCCCTCATCGACAAAGGCATCAACGCGGGAAATATCCAGAACGTTTATTTTTATGGCGCAGTCATGGTCGTCATGGCTTTATTGAGTTTGCTTTTTGGTGTACTATCAGGACGATTCTCAGCCTACGCTTCAGCGGGATTTGCCGCTAATCTACGAAGCGCGATGTACAAGAACATTCAACGATTCGCGTTCTCCGACATCGACAAATACTCGGCATCGGGACTCGTTACACGCATGACAACCGACGTAAGCAACCTACAAAATGCTTTTCAGCAGATCCTTCGCGTCACCGTTCGCGCGCCTTTCCGCCTTATTCTGTCTATAATCATGTGCTTGATCATCAGTCCACGAATGAGTCTCATATTCATCGTCGCCATGATTATTCTCTCCTGCTCGCTCATCTACATCATTTCGCGCGCATCAAAGCTGTTTACGCAAGTTTTCCAGAAGTACGACCAACTCAATCTTAGCGTACAAGAAAACGTTCAAGCGATCCGCGTTGTCAAGGCTTTCGTGCGCGAAGATTACGAAAATAATAAATTCAATTCCGCAGCCGAAGCGTTGTATAAATTATACATTAAAGCCGAGCGCCTAATGGCATACAATAGCCCCATCATGAACATGGTTGTCTATGGCTGTATGATAGCGTTGTCGTGGTATGGCGCGCATTTCATCGTCGGAGGCAGCCTCACTACAGGTCAACTCACCTCGCTTTTCACTTACGTTATGTCGATTCTATCGGCGTTGATGATGCTTTCTATGATTTTCGTGATGCTCTCTATGAGCGCAGCGAGTGGAAAGCGCGTCGCAGAAGTAATCAATGAAGAACCAGACATCGTCAATCCGAAAAAACCTGATTACGAAATCGTTGACGGAAGCATCGAATTCAATCACGTTTACTTCGCTTACCAAGAGAAATTGCTGACAACATTTTCGTCGAGCAAAAAGAAGAAGAAAAAGAAAGGCAAAAAGAACGTTGCCGTTCAACAAAATACAGACGCAACCAACGCGCAACAAACTATTGCAGTGCCCGATTACGCGCTCAACAACATCGATTTCCGCATTCGTTCTGGTGAAACAATCGGCGTTCTCGGTGGAACAGGTAGCGGAAAATCGTCATTGGTCAATCTCATTAGCCGACTCTACGACGTATCGCGTGGCTCTGTCTTCGTAGGAGGCAAAGATGTGCGCACCTACGACCTCGAATCCCTTCGCAATGCAGTAGCAGTAGTGTTGCAAAAGAACGTTCTCTTTTCGGGAACCATACTCGATAATCTCCGCTGGGGCAATCCTGACGCCACGTTAGACGAGTGTCGCGAAGCTTGTCATCAAGCTTGCGCTGACGAATTCATTGATACGCTGCCACAAGGCTATGAGACACACGTAGAACAAAGCGGAGCAAACTTCTCTGGCGGTCAGAAACAACGCCTATGCATTGCTCGCGCACTTCTAAAGAAACCAAAGATTCTCGTACTTGATGACTCTACGAGCGCCGTTGATACAGCTACCGACGCCAAGATACGCAAAGCGTTCCGCGATTGCATTCCTGGCACTACCAAACTCATCATCGCGCAACGCATCATGAGCGTTCAGGATTGTGATCGCATCATCGTCATGGACAACGGAAAGGTTCTCGGTTTTGATACACACGAAAACCTGTTGCGCGACAATAAGATTTACCAAGAAATTTACCGTATTCAAAACGAAGGAGGCGGCGATTTCGATGAAGTTCAATCTAAAAAACAAAAAAAGTAAATGAAAACGCCATCCTTCAACAACCAACCTAAAAATCCAAATAGTCGCATCGCTGAACCAACGAGCGGCAACCGCAAAGACGTCTTGCTGCGTTTGGCGCGCTACGTCATGAAATACTACAAGTGGGCGTTTCTCGCTGTCGCTGTTTGTATTGTAATCACATCGCTAACCACGCTTGCGTCAACGCTGTTCACGCGAACGCTCATCGACGATTACATCGTGCCGCTCACAAAGGTCGATAATCCCGAATTCAACTCGTTGGCTCAGACACTTTTTAAGTTAGGATTGATTCTCTTTCTTGGCGTCATCTGTTCGTATGCACAAAGCATTATCATGCTATACGTTACTCAGGGAACCATGCTTCGCATGCGAAAAACGCTTTTTTCACACATGGAAACACTCCCAATCAGCTATTTCGATTCCCACACACATGGCGATGTAATGTCGGTTTACACAAACGACGTCGATACCTTGCGTCAAGTAATCAGCCAATCGCTGCCTCAGGCGTTCAGTTCCATGATCTCCATCGTTGCAACGTTCGTCTCTATGATTGTATTGAGCATACCACTCACTTTCATCTCTATCTTTATCGCCATCTCGATGGTCATTGCAACATCGAAACTCGGCAAACTTTCGCGCAAATATTTCACAGCCCAGCAAACTAATCTTGCACGAGTAAACGGCTATATCGAAGAGATGATGACGGGACAGAAGGTCGTTAAAGTTTTCTGTCACGAAGAACAGGCTATCAAAGACTTCGAAGAAATCAACGAAGCACTGCGTTCGAGCAATTATAACGCCAATCAGATAGCGAATGTCGTGATGCCTGTAAACGCCAATCTCGGCGATCTCGGTTACGTCTTAATCGCCGTTCTCGGTGCTACACTTGTTTTGCAAGGCCATGTCGCGCTTTCGCTCGGAACAATCGTGTCTTTTCTGACGCTAAACAAGAACTTTACGCAGCCAATATCACACATTAGCCAGCAGGTGAATAGCATTATCAACGCAGCTGCAGGCGCTGAGCGCGTATTCCAGCTACTTGACGAAAAATCTGAAGAGGATAACGGAACGATTGAACTGGAAAACCCAACGGGAAGCGTGAAGTTCGATATGGTAGATTTCAGTTATGTACCCGAAAAACAAGTGCTTTTCGATATTGTTTTAGATACAAAACCAGGACAAAAGATAGCATTCGTCGGTGGAACTGGTGCAGGTAAAACTACAATCACCAATCTTATCAATCGCTTCTACGACATCCAAGACGGCAAAATCCAGTATGATGGCATCAACATCAACGACATCCGCAAATCTTCTTTGCGCAAATCGCTGGGAATGGTGCTGCAAGAAACGCATTTGTTTACAGGAACGGTGCTCGACAACATACGCTATGGAAAACTCGATGCTACAGACGACGAATGTATCGCTGCAGCCAAGCGCGTCGGAGCCGATAGTTTCATTCGTCGTTTAGCGAAAGGCTATCATACTATGTTGAGTGGCGATGGTGGAAACTTGAGTCAGGGCGAGCGACAGCTGCTTGCCATCGCGCGTACAGCCATCGAGAACGCTCCTGTGTTGATTCTCGACGAGGCTACATCATCAATAGACACGCGAACCGAACAACTGGTGCAGTATGGCATGGATACGCTGATGAAAGGACGTACAACCTTCGTCATCGCGCATCGACTTTCAACCGTAAGAAATGCAGATTGCATCGTAGTCCTCGAGAAAGGACATATCATCGAACAAGGAACGCACGACGAATTGTTGCAACTCAAAGGCAAATACTACGAGCTCTATACGGGCAACGCCATCGACTAATTTCGTCGTGCCAAACAATACTTCGTTATTCCACAAAAAATAAACCCTCGCCGAGCGAGGGTTATTTTTTTATTGCAATAATAAAAATATTTAGGTTTAAGTGCAAGAATACTATCTTTTGCGCAAGAAAGCGACAAAAAAGCGAAATTTTTTATGAAGGCATAAGAAATCGAAACGAAATCTGTGCCAAATCCAAAATTTTTTGATGCGAAAAAAACTTCAAAATGATGATGCCGTTTGGTCGAAAAAATGCGAAAAAATTTTACAAATCAACGCTTTTTTAACGCGTTTTTTGGCGATTTTTTTGCCGTTCAACGTTCCTTCGACCAAAAACACGTCAGTTTTTGGCGTGTTTTACGTGGATTTTTTTGTTAAAAAGCGTGTTAACAAATGTAAATGATATGAGATAGAAAATTATCTCACGTGAGATAGATTTTTATCTCACGTGAAATAAAATCGTAAACAGCGCTTCCGAAAACGCAAAAAACAAGCAAAAAATTCGCAAAATTATGCCTTTTTGCACAAAAACGTGCGAAATGTGCAAAAATTTCAATGCAAAAAATTTATATTTCTTGTATATTCATCCAAAATCTCATTTTTTCGCAAAAATTTTTCAATTAGATCACCGCAAAATTTTAGTGCAAAAATTTCGAAATTAACATGAGTTAAAATGCTCGACTTTTTGCACTATTTTTCTGGTTCAATTTTCTATGATTGAACTTTGTTTGTTGACGAAAAAATTTTGTGTGATTTTCGGAAAAATTCCTTGTCTATCTCACCAGCGAATTGCGCAACCAGAATTGATACTGGTTTTGATAGCCGTTGAACACGTTGATATCCACTTCTCCTGCAATGCCTTCAACGCCGCCGTCTGGGCAAAGCTGCCAGAAAACAAGGTGTCCGTTAGGTTTATATTCACCATATCGCGCCAGCCAAATCGGGTAATGCGATTGTATATCAGGCGCCTGCGGAAGGTATTTATTAGCAAAAGATTGGCTGATGTACAAGATAGGCGTGACGCCTACGGCTTTCTCAACCTGTTTCAACCATTGACGAATGTTACTCCACATCACATCTTCGCCGATTGCGTTAATCTGCGCCGTAGATGGCTCTACGTCGAGCACAGGAGGAAAGTCTCCGCGCTTAAATGTTGTGTTTTCCAGAAAATAACGCGCTTGTTGCGATGCTGAAGAGGTTGTTGAGAAGAAGTGGTATGCGCCTACGCTGAAGCCGTGAGCCCTTGCGTTGGCGTAATCCGTGTGGAAGTAAGCGTTTTTTACAGTCGTTCCTTCCGTAGATTTAATATATACGAACGAGATTGGATAATCTACGGTTCCATCTACACGCTTTTTGCTAATAGTTCCAAGGTTTGTGATTCTAAGTCTATTCCAGTCGATTGTATAGCGTTTGTTTCCAATCTCATGTTGATACTTTGAAATATCAATGCCGTAAATGCGCTCCGTAGAGTGTACAAGTATTTCGCCCTTGTAGCGGTTTTGCGCCCAATCTCCAAGCTGTAGCGCGCCATCGAGCGCAATCGCGAATCCGAATCCATTGCGTTCATCGTTCTGCCAGTTGCCTTCGTACATCGATTTGTCGTGCATGATCATCATACCATGCCCTTCGGCGATGCCGTCTTTCGTGAGTTGTCCAAAATAACGATTGCCCTGCGAGTCTATTCGCACGCCAGAGTTTAGCGTATCAGCGCTCCACGTTCCTCGAATCTGCCGACCGAGTTTGTCTTTAATCCAACCACGACCGACACGCTTGCCTTCAACCCACTGTCCTGCGTAGATAATGCTGTCGTTCTGCCAAAGAACGCCGTATCCTGCATAGTTACCGCGACTGATGCCGCCTTTGTAAACGTAGTTGCCGTCGATGAGTGTGCCTTGCATGTATTTCGCTTCCGCCTTTTGCGTGTTCTGAACCGCCAAGCGTTTGGTTATTTTTGCGTTGCATGCGTCACCAATCGCCAGTCTGCCCATTTCGCCATATTTTGCAAGATAAATATAATCGGGAATGTTTGGAGTCCAAGGATAGAGCGTAATCGCTGTGAGCGTCAATGGGCGACGTTTCGTTCTATTTTGCAGCGTTACGAAACGATTGCCTTTGTGTTGCTGCACCAGATAAGCGGTTTGCTTAATCAGTTGACCTTTTCGGTCGAGGAAAAAGAACGAGAAGCGATCTTCTCGCTCGATGTGGATGTTGTCGGTTGAGTCGATTTGGTTCAGCGTGTAGCTGGTTTGCTGAATTTTTTGTAGGTCTTTGCTGACGCGTTTCCTGTGCTCTGTGATTGCCGCGTAACCTTCGTCTTTCACGCCATGCACCTTTAGAAAATAATCCAGTTCGTTTAGTTCTCGTTGAAGACCGTTTTTGAGCGAGTCAACCTGTGAAATATAGCGCTGGAGCGTTGCGAGCGTGTCGCATCCTGCAGCGAAAAGACTGTCGTTTGCACGCAAGCAAGTCACCGCGCGCCCATGGCAGGAGCTAATGAACCAGAACCGATTTGCCCAAACGCCAGGCGAATAAAGTGTGTCTGGTGCAAACGAAAGGAGAGTCGTGTCGCCCTGTTTGATTTTATAGCAAGATGTTTGTCTAACGATAAGCGTTGCGCGCTGGCGCGTTAGCATTGTGGCTGGCCAGCAACGCCATAGAATCAGAACGACAAGCAATACTTGCAGAAAAACGATGAACAAATGTCGTCGTGTCATGGATTATCGTGGGAAAGCGATGAGAAATTTTTTCGGGAACGGTGGAGTAGGAGTGCATCCAGTAGCACGAGCGCCGTCATACATTCAACGACGGGCACAGCACGTGGCGCTGCGCAAACGTCGTGGCGACCTTTGATTGCTATCTCGCAGCGTTCTGACGCTGTGTTAACGGTTTGTTGTTTTATTTGAATAGACGGTATCGGTTTGAAAGCGACACGGAAAACGATTTCTTCACCATTAGAAATGCCGCCCAGCACTCCGCCGCTGTGGTTTGTTGTTGTACGAATCTGGTTGTTTGAGATAGTGAAACAATCGTTTGCTTCGCTGCCGCGTTTTGCAGCAAGTGCGAAGCCATCGCCTATCTCGAAACCTTTAGCTGCATGAATGCTCATCATGGCTTGCGCCAACGACGCGTGCAACTTGTCGAATTCTGGTTCTCCCAAGCCAATCGGGCATCCTGTTGCAATGCACTGCACGCATCCGCCAATGCTATCGCCTGCTGAAGCAACGTCGCGCAACAGCGGTTCAGCGCTCTGCAAATCTCCGTCGGCAATCTGCAGATTTCCTATTTGTGAAACGTAAGCGTGGATCTTGATTCCCTGTTGCTGGAGCGCCATCTGAGCAAGACAACCCGCAACAATGCGAACAACCAACGTGCGTGCCGACGATCGTCCGCCACCGCGATGGTCGCGCAGACCGTATTTCTGCAAATACGTATAGTCTGCATGCGATGGGCGGAACACGTCGCGAAGATCGTCGTAATCGGCGCTACGAAATTGGTTGTTCTTGATAATAAACGCAATGGGCGCGCCAGTGGAACGTCCCTCGTAAATGCCGCTCAGAAATTCAGGTTTGTCGTCTTCCTTTCGTGGTGTTGCCATCGGCATCTCTTTGCGACGCTGCAACTGTTCATATACAAACGTTTCGTCGATGGTTATCCCAGCAGGAAAACCATCGAGAACGCCACCAACAACTTGCCCATGGCTTTCGCCGAAAGTCGTTAGTGTTAGAATTTTTCCAAATGAATTACTCATGGTGATGACCGCAACCGCATCCTTCTCCATGCTCGTGGTCGTGGTGGTGATTGCATCCACAATCGCCGTCGTGCTCTTTGTCGCACTCGCCTTCGCAATCTTCGCATCCGCAACCGCAGTGATGGCTCATCTGATTAATGAGTTGTTGCATTTCTTCATTAGAAGCCTCGTGCTTTTCAACGATTTCGCCGTGATATCTCAATGCTTTACCAGCGAGAGGATGGTTAAAGTCAACTTTAACTTTCTCGTCGCCCACTTCCATTACACGTGCAAGAAAAACGTGTCCTTCTGGATCCTGCATCTGGATGATTGCATCAGGATAAATATGCTCGTGGTCAAAGTGGCCGTTTATTGAGAAAGCTTCGCGTTCTATCTCTCTGACGCGCTCTTCCATGTATTCGCCAAACGCTTCTGCAGCAGTGAAAGTTTTATCGAATGTCTCGCCAGTTGCCAATGCTTCAACCATGTTTTCAAAGTTAGGCTGTGCGATGCCCATGCCTGTGATAAATTCGAATGGATGCTCTTTCTGCGTTTCTTCAACCATTACTTCGCCTTGCTCGTCCTTTACGTAAAGTTCGTAGGCTACTGAGATAAAATAATTTTTCTTATCTTCCATAATATATAATAATGTGTATTTTGTTAATGTCTGATGAGCGTTGAACCTGTCGTTGCATGCGTTGCGCCGCTAACTTGTATCGCCAGCACGCCATGTGGCAGGTCTGCGAGCGTAATGCTGTAAGATGTTTTGCCAGTTGGTAGCTGCAGGTTTTTAACGAGTTGCCCTGCTGTTGTATAAAAACGCACTGCGATTGGTTTTGTTGTGCTTTGCGATAGCGTGATGTTGAGATTTTCTCCGCTTACGCTGAACGACACGCCTGTTGGTTGGCTCTGCGAAAGTCCTTCTATAGAACTAAGATCGAGAACATCTAAAAGACCGCGATAAACATCGATTTGACCGTAGCCGTAGTAGTTGTTTGGATACGTCAACGATGAATCTGGCTGCGTAGAGGTGCGTTCTATGACTCCTAAAACGTCTTGCGGCGTCAGTTTTGGATTAGCCTGCAACCACAATGCAATAGCACCAGCGACGACGGGCGTTGACATACTCGTGCCACTCTCTGCAAGCCAAGGATATTTCACGCCATTAACGTCGGAATACGTGATGATATCAGCGTCGTCTGTTGGGTTATTTTCGGCGTACACGTGACTGAAACTTGAAATGATATTCATTCCAGGCGCCATCACGTCGGGTTTGATTCGTTTGTCGTAGGTTGGACCAATCGAACTGAATGCAGCGCGATAGCCGTTTGTTGCTTGGTTGTTTTGAATCACAGAATCGCGCGCGTTAGTGTATTGCGTTCTATATCCCGTTGCACCAACGCAAATCACATTGTTTGCGGAACCTGGCGACAGAATGCTGGCATAGGGTTCTGCGTCGTTGAGTGACGGTTGTATCTCATTGCTCAACAAAAGTCCAGCCGTTTGATAGAGTTCTACTTCAGCGTCAGAACCGACTATCTCAACGGAATAGGGCACTTGTTGACCGAAATAATCTTCCGTAGAGCGCACATACACATCCATCACGAGTGCATCGCTGTCGTAACACGATGGATAGGCAACGACATCGTACATGTATTGTCTTCCTTGAGCGCTGATAGTGTCGATGTAAACCGAGTCTTCCAGTTGCGTAATCGCGTCAGATGCAATCGTGATTGTATCGTTTTCGTCGCCCCATGCAATGCAACGCAGTTCGTAGTTGCCCTTTCCGCAAACGGTAAACGATGCAGATTTGTATGCCGTTATCAAGAACGAGCCTTTCGAATCAATGCCTTGTGGTTTGCTTATGTATGTATTTTTCCAACCGTAATTGCCAGCCGATGCGACAATAATCTTGCCTTCGCCCATTATCTCATCGAGAGCGGCATAGAATAATTGGTCGTTACCAACGAAATCCTGTGAAGATCCTTCGCTAAACGATATCACACAAGGTTTATCTTGTGACGTTGCATAATCAAAGATGTATTTAAAACCTAATACATCAGTAGTATAAGTATATTTGTACACGTCAGCGCTGTCGATAAGTGATAGATCCTCGCTCACAGCGTTGCTAACCAGACAAATATCGCTTTCGTATGCGATTCCGCGATACGCTGTTTCGTATCCGCTTCCTGCTGCAATACCAGCGGTATGCGTGCCATGCCCAGAAATATGTCCATCTCTTGAATGTGCATATTGCTGAATCGCGTCAGCGGTTGTATAATCTGCGCCAACATAGAGTGAAGAACCAATTGTATCTGTTGACAACTGATCCCAAAAACGTTGAATGCGATAAGTAGTTAGTGTAGAATCAAAAAATGTTGGATGCAAAAGGTCGAAGCCAACATCTTGAACGCCAATCACAACGCCTTGCCCTGTGTATGCCTGAGGCAGACCTGTGCCAATATAAGCATCTTCGGCGTTGATAAAGCGATAAGTGCTGTCCATCAATAACGTGCGTCCGCGCTCGGCTTCAATGCGTCGGATCGCTGAAGAAGTAGAAAGATTGTCTATTTGGTTAATCGGTATTGCCACAGCCCATATATTACCCATCTGTGCCAATACATCGCAACCGTAATTCGTAAGGATTTCGCTCGCATCATCGCTATCTACTTCAACCAACGCGCAAACGCGCTTGCTATTCCATGCACCCAAAGCTGGCGCACGACGGCGTTGCTGCGCGCTGATGGCTAAACGACGAACAAAACTCGACATCTTCTGTCGGTCGCCCTTGCCATTCACAATCGTATTTCCGTTAACGGGAAGATGGAAAAGCATCATTCCCATCAACAGTAATAAGCAGATACGAGCGTATTTTTGCATATTTCGGTGCGAAGATAAAACAAAAAAGCGATTGAACCAATAAAATACCGAAACTTTTCACACAGCATAAATATGCAAAAAGGCAAAAAAATAACCTATTTTTTGCATTTTTTCTCACTAATTGCGTATATTCGCGGCATAAATTTAATTTTTAACAGTGAATACTATGAAGAGTTTAGATTTTCGTAAACGTGGGCTCCTTCGCTCATCCAATTATTTTGGTTTGCTATTGCTGCTCTCTGTACTTTTCGCCAGCTGTGGTACGACCAGAACTGTACCTATTACGGGCAGAAAACAGTCGTTGATGGTTAGCGATCAGCAGATTCTCAGTCTTAGTCAGCAAGAATACACAAAGTATATGGCTTCGGCAACGAAGTCAACCGATGCAACAAACACCGCAATGGTGAAACGCGTAGGACAGAAACTGGCAACGGCAGTTGAAACTTACTTGAAACAGAATAATCTTTCAAGTGAAATAAGCAATTTTAGCTGGGAATTCAATCTCGTAAACGATAAAAGCGTCAACGCATTCTGCATGCCTGGAGGCAAAATCGTTGTATATGAAGGATTACTTCCTGTAACTAAAGATGAGGCATCACTCGCTATCGTTTTAGGACACGAGATTGCGCACGCTGTTGCTAAGCATTCGGCTGAGCAAATGTCGAAACAAATCAAGCAACAATATGGAACACAAATCGCTGCTGGCGTTCTGAGTGCTGCAGGTGTAGGCTCTGGCGTTACACAGCTTGGCTCTATTCTCGTACAGCAAGGCTTTAAATTCCGCAATCTTAAGTATTCGCGCGAGCATGAGCTGGAAGCAGATCGCATGGGCGTAATCTTTGCGGCAATGGCTGGCTATGATCCACAAACGGCAATACCGTTCTGGCAACGTATGGCATCATCAACAGGTTCGTCAAGCAACGATATGTTCTCGGATCACCCGTCAGACGCAAAACGAATTGCTGCACTCCAGCAATGTATGCCTGAAGCGTTGAAGTATTATAACCCACCAAAGACAACCACAAAGACTTCAACCACAACAACAAAGAAAACAACTACGACAAAGAAGAGTACAACTAAAAAATCATCTTCTAAGAAAAAATAACGTAGTCCACGTAGAATGAAAAAAACAACTTGCACTTTCCCAGTGGCAGGTATGATGTGTGCAGCTTGCGCTTCAACAGTTGAGCGCAGGCTGCATAGCGTTACTGGCGTATCTGACGTAAGTGTGTCGCTACCTGGTCGCTCTGCGCTCGTAACTTACGATGCTGACGTCACATCTCCACGCGTTATGAAAGCGGAGCTCGGTGCTGTTGGTTACGACTTAATCATCGACGAGACCGAAAGCCTTGCGGAGCGTCAGCGTCTTGCTTGGCGACGCCAGCTGATGCAAACAATACTGTCGTGGTTCATTGCTTTGCTAACGATGTCTATTGCAATGGGATGGATAAACGTTGGCGATAAAAACACAACCAATCAAGTTTTGCTTTTACTTGCTGCAGCGAATTTAATATTCTGCGCGCGCGACATTTACGCCACAGCCATCCGCCAAGCTATGCATGGCAGTTGTGGCATGGATACGCTGGTTGCCATTTCTACTTTCGTCGCTTTCGCGTTTAGTGCATTCAATACTTTTTTTGGCGAACGTGTATGGGGATCGTTGGGCATGCAAAGCGAGACGTGGTTTGACGCGTCTGTGATGATTATCTCGTTCATTCTGCTCGGTAGATTGTTGGAAGAGCGCGCTAAAAATAAGACTGCCGACGCTATCGCGCATCTTGTTGCACTTGCTCCACAAGAAGCAACGTTGCAGGAGAATGGAGAACGACGCCAAGTTGCGGTCTCTACGTTGACAAAAGGCGATCAGATTGTGCTGAAAGCAGGCGATCGGATTCCAGTTGATGGCGTTGTCGCAACAGGTTCAGCCTTTGTCGATGAATCTGCATTCACTGGCGAGCCCGTTGCTGTGGAAAAACAAGTTGGTGCAAAGGTTTTGGCTGGCACAATCGTTAAATCAGCGAGCGAAAACCTTGTGATGCGCGCGCAACAAGTGGGCGAAGAAACGCGGTTGGCAGACATTATAAAAATGGTTCGCGCGGCACAGTCGAGTAAAGCACCAGCCCAGCGCATTGCCGATAAGATTGCGCGTTATTTTGTGCCCATTGTTCTTCTTATTTCATTGCTTACGTTTGTCGTTTGGTTTGCTTTCGGAGGCGTAAGCGCACTTCCGCGTGCCATACTTTCAGCCGTTAGCGTGCTATTGATTGCTTGCCCATGCGCGCTTGGTCTTGCTACGCCAGCAGCGATGATGGTTGGCATCGGTAAAGCAGCGAAAAAACATATTCTCGTAAAGGATGCGGCTGCGCTCGAAACGTTAGCCAAAGTGGATACACTTGTTTTAGACAAAACAGGCACGCTCACGCAGCCGATAGATGGTGTAGAAATTCGCTCAACCGACAACCTTGCGCCAGCCGAGCGCGAGCATTTGAAAGCGGATGCACAAGAATCGCTCGACGCGTTGCGCAATCTGGGCGTGCAAGTCATGCTTTCGAGCGGCGATAAAGAAGAAGCAGTGGCGTATTGGGCTGAAAAGACGAAGATAGAGCGTTGGTATAGCGAAGCAACACCGCAAACGAAGCAAGATTTAGTTAGTTCTCTGCACGCAGATGGGCACGTTGTGGCGATGACAGGCGATGGCGTGAACGACACGCAAGCATTGGCGTCTGCAGATGTAAGCATTGCTTACGCGCAAGGTACAGATGCGGCGATAGATGTTGCTCAGATTACGCTGATGTCGCCATCTATGAGCGCCATTCCACAAGCTGTAAACATAGCGCGTAGCACGGTGAAAACAATTCGACAGAATCTTTTTTGGGCTTTCGCATATAACGTTGCAACGATACCACTTGCAGCTGGCGTTCCAGCGCTTTTCGGTTCTAATCTGCACATTTCACCCATGCTCGCCAGCGGTTTGATGGCGATGAGCAGCCTTTCTGTGCTGGCTAATTCATTGCGCCAGCGCTAAATTTCTCAATTATTTTTTCGATAAGCCAGCATCAATCCGATGATGATAAGCGTGGCTCCGATGAGGAAATAAATCGTTACTGGCTCGTGAAGAATGAGCGCAGCAGCGACAACCGTTGTGATTGGATCGAAATACACGTAGTTTGTCGTTGCAACAGCACCGATTTGTTTGATACACCATGCCCAAACGAGATAGCAAATCAATGAAGCAACAACGCCAAGAAACACGAGATTGGCAGCAACCGTTGGTTTGAGCAACGTTTGCATCGAGATAGGATGATTTTCTATGGCAAGATAGGGCAGAATCGTTAGGATTCCGTAGAAAAACGTCTTTCTCGTGAGCAGCAGTGTGCTGTATTTTTTTTCTGAATCGTTGGGATTCGGTTGTAAATAAGAATAAATCACCCAAGAAAGACATGCAACAAAAGCCAAAGCATCGCCGATAGGCGAGAGATGCAGCACGAACTGACCGTTAAGCACGACAATCGCCATGCCAACGAATGCAAATAGGGTTCCAACGCATTGTTTTCTGGTCAGATGAAAGTGTGGCTTGATCACACAGAATAGCAATGTGGTGAAGAGTGGGCAAGAGCAAACAATCAATGATACGTTTGTGGCGGTGGAGTAGGAGAGTGCGAGATTTTCTGCTAAGAAATAAATTGATCCACCAGTGATTCCCAAACCTATCATGCGCAATTCTTCTTTGAGGTTTGGGCAGAAAAGCGGTTCTCTCCGCTTGATAGAAACGCAAACGATGATGATGTAAGCCAAAACAAAGCGCAACGTGAAAATTTGTGCAGGAGATAGTCCATAGGAAAGCAAGACTTTCGTACTCACAAAAGTGACTCCCCAGATGCATCCCGTCAGGATAGCAGCGAGGTGTGCAATGATGCGTCGTTGTTTGTCGGTCATGGATTTTTTAAGCGAGCAATTCATCGATTTGGCACAGCAGACTCTCGTCGTGGATTTGTGCAAACAGCTGCGCGATGAAGTGGGATGAAAGTTGCATTTGCTCGGCATAGTTGAGCAATGATTCGAGATGGCGCAGGTAACGGTCGGGTTGGAACAGCGACTCTTTGGTTTCTTTCTTTTGTAGAGCGATTTGGCGACTTACTTGCATGCGTTGATCAATCAGCGTAAGGAGTTGCTGGTCGATCTCATCGATTTTGCTTCGCGCCTCACTGAAATCGGCAGTCGAAGTCGCTGTGCTTTCGCTTTCGAAATGCTGCAAATTTGCCAACAATTGCTTGAGTTGTTCTGGCGTAATCTGCTGTTGCGCATCGCTTTTTGCTTTTTCAGGATTGGGATGCACTTCAATCATCAATCCATCGTAGCGTTGCTGCAGCGCAATGAGTGAAATGAGCGGCACAAGCTTCGCTTTTCCAGCGATATGGCTTGGGTCACAAATCAGTGGAATATCAGGAAATTCGTGGTGGAAGTCGAGCGCAATTTGCCAGAGTGGCGTGTTGCGACAAACGTTGTGCCCGTAGCAATGAAAACCGCGATGAACGGCGCTGATATTTCCAACGCCTGCGAGTTGCAGACGCTCGATTGCGCCGAGCCAAAGGTCGAGATCGGGACTGCAGGGATTCTTTACAAAAATGTGGTAGTCGGTGTTGCGAAGGCAATCGGCTAATTGTTGCATCGCAAATGGGTTGCTGGTGGTTCTGGCGCCTATCCAGAAGGTTTTAATATCGTATTTCAGCGCCAGCTCAACGTGCTTTGGCAGCGCCACTTCAACGGCAGCGGGCAGCGACGTGACGGCTTGCGCTTCTTGAAGCCAGCAAAGGGCTTCTTCGCCTGCGCCTTCAAAAGTGCCTGGTCGCGTTCTGGCTTTCCAAACCCCAGCGCGAAAAATGTCGCATGCTGTGTCTTTGAGCGCTTGCGCTGTCTCGAGAATCTGTTCTCTGCTTTCCGCGCTGCAGGGACCTGCAACAATGAGCGGTTTCTTTGTCATAAAATTCTGTGATTCGTTGCGATTAAAGTCCGAAAGGATTGACTAAACTATCTTTCTGACGTTCTTTAATCTTTTGTTCGATATTCTCGTTGTTTTCGCTTCCGTCAATCTCGCTGAGCATCTGTCGGTCTTCGTTGGCTTTTTCAGCGTTTCCCGTTGCTTCGTATAGTGCAGCGCGTTCCTTGTAGGCGTCGCGACAGAAGGGGTTGACGTCGATGGTTTTCTGATAGAAGTCGAATGCGCCTGCATCATCGCCTTTGGCGTGCGCCAGACGTGCATTGAGCAGCAGAACGTCCTCACTTTCGGGCACATGTTCGTAGAGTACGGCAGCATCGCTTGCTGCGGCATCGAGATTGTTTTCTTTTAGATAAATCTGAGCGCGAAGCAGGCGTGCATCGCCATAGTTTTCGTGCTGCGAAATGGCGGTTGAGAGCTCGTCAATGGCTGCTTCAGAATTGCCCAAACCGTTTTGCGCCATCGCTACAAGATAGTGACAGACGGCGTCGTCGGGCGTAAGTTGAAGCGCACGCTGCGCATCGCTGAGCATTTGCTCGTATTTCTCGTCCATATAGCTCACATTCGCCATGCGCATCCATATCTGCGCGTTGTCGGGTTCGGCGTTGGCGAGAATTCTGAGCTGTGCATAAGCTTCATCAAGCTTGCCCAGATGGATGTAAGTCTGCGAGAGATAATCGTGAGCCTCTAAATCGCTGTCGTCGTGCTCTAAAACGTAAAGAAAACAGCGCTCGGCGTGGTCGAATCGCCCTGCTTTGATGGCTTTAATGCCGTCGAATCGAACAATTTCATAGTCGGCATCATGTTTCGTTTCTTCCACTTCGGGCGACGAATTTGTGCCAAACAATTTCTTAAAGAATCCCATATTTTTTATAGAATGTTATTTTTTCGTGCGTACAAAAATATATAAGCGAAAATTAAAAAACAAAAAAAGGAGAATGTTTTTTAAAAAAAGTGAACTTTTTTGCACGAATTTTTGGGGCGAAAAATAGGGGTAAAAATGGGGTGATTTTACAAAATTTTACAAACGTTAAATTTGTGACTTTTTCTTTACAAAATTTTTGCGACAAAAAATGTGGACTTTTTTGTTAAAAAATGACGATTTGAGATAAAAACTAAAAATTTGTTAATGGATTTTATGTGAAAATTTGTTGGAATTTGTTAATTCCTTGCACAAAAACGCAGATTTGTGCAATTTTTTCATTCTATTTTTGAAAAAAGTCGCGTTTTTTGCTTCCGAAAAAAGGTCGTTTTTCGACCAAAAACGACTGAGATATTTTTGAAAACGACTCGGAAATTTTTAAAAACGACTCGTTTTTGAAAAAAAGGCGCCAAAAAAGGGGTCAAAAAACACGCGATTTTGGGCGCAAAAAAATTTTTTGGCGAAAAAAACGCAAAATAAAGTGTTAAAAAACGGCCTTTTTTGATGAAAAATCTTTACAAAAAACAGCCAATTTTTGGCAAAAAATCTTTACAATTTATGTAAAGAAAAATTCCAAATTTTTGACCCAAAATCTGCAACCACAAATTTGCATTTTTCAAACCAATTTTTTACTTTTGTCGGTTCACAAGATGGAACAAAGATGAAAAAGTTTTTCGTTTGCGTTTTATTGAGTCTGATTTGCGGTTCAATCTACGGTCAGAACGAAGTGACGAGCGACACGCTGTTGCTTGGCGCTCCGATTTCGAAACCCGACGCGCAACGACTGATTGTTGCGCCAACCACCACCGCCGAACCACGCTTGGAGGTGAGCGATTCGACCATTTCGCGCCAGAAAACGCGCGACGAAGAAGACTATGTCGCCCTGCCATACCATCCTAACGCGCATTTTGGTCATTGGTACGCGCGTAAAGGGTTGAGTTTGAGCCTCGATGCGTCGGTATTTGCATCGTTTGGCAAACATTCCAACCACAGCGTTGGCTTCGGACAACGCTTGAGCGCGCTGTATGCAGTGCCTTTGAGCGACAAACTGACGCTTGCCGTTGGCGGTTGGTTGGAAAACATTTATTGGGCACACGACAACTGGCGCGATGCAGGCGTTTCGGCTGTCTTAGGCTATCGTTTCGATGAACATTGGGAAGCGTTTGTTTACGGGAAAAAGTCGATTTTACACACAAAAAATATCCCATATCCGTTGTATGATATGGGATTAGTAGGCGATCGCATTGGCGCTGCGGTCAGATATAACGTCAATCCAAGTTTTAGCATACAAGTATCGGTTGAACATGGCGCTGTTCCAAACGATTACAGGTATGGATTCTCGTCGCCTTACGTTCAACCGATGCGCCGTTCGGCTAATTCTTTAGGGAATAAGTAATCGTTGTGACGACGCGCAGTTTTTTGATGTGTGGTGTATGCTCGTCACGATTGTCTATTGAGAACTGACCCTGATCTGCACTGATGATTTTGTTCAGCTTACTGCCGCTATTCTTTGCGAATTGCTCGGCAGTTTTTTGCGCATTCTCGATCGCTTCGGTCATCATTTGTGGTTTCATTTCCTTAAAGCTAACGTATTCGTACACTACTGGGTTATCATATTCTCCAGCAACGATAGCCACGCCCTCCTTAAGCATCTCGCCCTGACGAGCAATCAGCTCACGAACTTTGGCAACGTTTCGCGAAGTGACGGTAAGCGTTGAAGTAATGTTGTATCGATACGCGTTCTTGTTGGAATTCCATCTGTCAGCGTTCAAATCGATGACTTGAGGAGCCTGTTCTGTGATTTCCTTTTCCTGAATGCCGTTTTGAGTGAGGAAAGTCTTGATTCGCTTGTTCTTTTCTGCGATTTGGCTGTAGAGATCTGGCAGACTATTGCCGATTTCTTTTGAAACAATAGGCCAAGTCACTTTGTCGGCTTCGACTTCGCGTTCAGCAAGACCCTTAACGGTTACTCTACGATCTTTGTTGGCGAAGTTATCGATGCCACTCTTAAGACAAAGACCAAGAATCACGATGCCTACGGCAAGAATGATTGCATTGAGAAGATTACTGTTTGTTTGCATAGTGTTTAGTTGTGATAGTTGTTTATTGGGCAAAAATAGAGAGAAAAACCAGTAAACGCGCAAAAAACTGCTGTTTTTTTTTGTTGTTTGGCAGAAAAGCCTTAATTTCGTAGCGAATAAACACTATATAGTCTTATTTTATTACATTATGTTTGAGAATTTAAGCGATCGCCTTGAGCGTAGTTTTAAGCTACTGAAAGGCGAGGGCAAGATTACTGAAATAAACGTTGCCGAGACGCTGAAGGATGTGCGTCGTGCGTTGCTGGATGCCGATGTTAACTATCAGGTAGCGAAGCAATTTACCGACCGTGTGAAGGAAGAAGCGCTCGGACAGGATGTTCTGACGGCTGTGAAGCCAGGTCAGATGATGGTAAAGATTGTTCATGATGAGCTGGCGAAGTTGATGGGTGGCGAAGCTGTTGATTTGAATTTGCAGCAAAAGCCAGCTATTATTTTAATGTCAGGTCTTCAGGGTTCAGGTAAAACAACTTTTAGCGGCAAATTAGCGCTTCTCTTACGCCAAAAACGCAAGAAACACCCGTTACTCGTGGCTTGCGACGTCTATCGTCCTGCAGCTATCGAGCAGTTGAAGGTCGTTGGTGCGTCGGTTGAGGTTCCTGTTTATGCAGAACCAGAGAGTAAAGACGTAGTGAGCATTGCTCGTCACGCTATTGAGCAAGCCAAACAGCAAGGAAACGATGTAATCATCGTCGATACCGCTGGTCGATTGGCAGTAGATGAGACGATGATGAACGAGATTGCATCGCTCAAAGAAGCGTTGCAGCCCGATGAGACGCTGTTTGTTGTTGACTCGATGACAGGTCAAGACGCTGTCAACACCGCAAAGGAATTTAACGACCGATTAGACTTCGATGGCGTTGTGCTGACGAAGCTTGACGGTGATACACGTGGTGGTGCAGCGCTATCTATACGTTCTGTTGTAACCAAACCAATTAAATTTATTGGTACAGGCGAGAAGATGGAAGCTATCGACGTGTTCCATCCTTCGCGTATGGCAGACCGCATCTTGGGAATGGGCGACATCGTGAGCCTTGTTGAGCGTGCCCAAGAGCAGATTGACGAGGAAGAAGCTCGTCGTTTGCAGAAAAAAATTCAAAAAAACAAGTTCGACTTCGAAGATTTCCTGAATCAGATTCAGCAAATCAAGAAGATGGGCAATCTGAAAGACCTCGCCAGCATGATACCTGGTGTAGGTAAGGCAATCAAAGACGTGGATATCAGCAACGACGCGTTCAAAGGCATCGAGGCAATCATACACAGCATGACGCCAGCCGAGCGCCACAATCCTGAATTGCTGAATACGAGTCGTCGTATGCGTATTGCCAAAGGCTCGGGCACCACAGTGCAAGAAGTAAACCGTCTCATCAAGCAGTTCGAGCAAATGCGCAAGATGATGAAGACAATGACCTCGCCTGGATTTGGCAAGATGGCAGCCATGGCGAGCAGAATGAGAAAATAGGAGCAACTATATGCAACTAATAGACGGTAAGAAAACATCCATAGAAATAAAAGCGGAAATCGCCGATGAAGTCGCTAAGATGATATCCGAAGGAAAGCGCGCGCCACATCTGGCAGCTATTCTCGTAGGTCACGATGGCGGTTCCGAAACCTATATAAAAAATAAGGTGACAGCATGCGAACGCTGTGGAATTCAGTCGTCTCTGATGACATTCGAAAGCGATGTGACCGAAGATGAACTGCTTGCAGCCGTAGAACGATTAAATAACGACGAAACAGTCGATGGTTTTATTGTTCAGTTGCCGTTGCCGAAACACATCAATGAGCAAAAAATCATTGAAGCAATAGACTATCGCAAAGACGTAGATGGTTTTCATCCTGTCAACACAGGACGCTTGGCTATCGGTATGCCTTGCTTCATTCCAGCGACGCCTCTCGGCATTATGACGCTGATTGAGCGCTATCAGATAGACACTCGAGGCAAGAAATGCGTCATTCTTGGCAGAAGTAACATTGTTGGAAAACCTGTAGCACAGTTGATGATGCAAAAGAATTATGGCGATGCAACCGTAACTGTTTGCCATAGCCATTCGCTGACGCTGAAAGAAGAATGTCGCGAAGCTGATATTCTGATTGCTGCTATTGGAAAACCAAATTTTGTGACCGAAGATATGGTAAAAGATGGCGCAGTTGTGATTGATGTTGGTACGACACGCATTGAAGATTCTGCTTCGCCCAAAGGTTATCGCTTGTGTGGCGACGTCGATTTCGACCATGTTGCGCCAAGATGCTCGCTCATTACGCCCGTACCTGGTGGCGTTGGACCGATGACTATTTGCTCGCTGATGAAAAATACACTTGCTGCAGCTCGTAAAGAATACTATAAATAAAATAAGGTGTAGGAAACTATGACGAGTGAAGAACACTATAAAACGGGCAATGACTATCGCAGACAGGGAAACTGGCAAATGGCGATGAACCATTACTTAGAAGCTATCGCGCTTGACCCAGAAAGTCCTGCTGTTGAAGCCAAACAGATGCTCGATGACATTATGAATTTCTATCATAAAGATGCATATAATCCTTAATCGGAACTAAAAATTTAATATTATGGGAAAAATTAAAGGTGCCATTGTGGTAAACACCGAACGGTGCAAAGGTTGCTCTCTCTGCGTTGTAGCCTGCCCGAAAGATGTTATTGCATTGGCAGAAAAGAAAGTGAACGTCCACGGCTATCCATTCGTTGAAGCCGTTCGACCAGACGACTGCATAGGTTGCGCTTCGTGCGGAATTGTATGTCCAGATGGCTGCATCACTGTTTACAAAAAACGTATGGAGGACTAACTATGGCAGAAAAAGAAGTAGTTTTAATGAAAGGCAATGAGGCAATCGCCCATGCTGCTATTCGCTGTGGAGCAGACGGATATTTCGGATATCCTATCACTCCTCAGAGTGAAGTGATTGAAACACTCGCAGTGCTGAAACCTTGGGAAACGACTGGTATGGTTGTTCTTCAAGCAGAAAGCGAGGTGGCTTCAATTAACATGATTTATGGTGGTGCAGGCGCAGGAAAACGCGTTCTCACATCATCATCTTCTCCTGGTATTGCATTGATGCAAGAAGGTATCGCCTATATGGCAGGTGCAGAGCTGCCTGGCGTTTTCGTAAACGTACAACGTGGTGGTCCAGGTCTTGGAACTATCCAACCATCACAGAGCGACTATTTCCAAGCAACACGCGGTGGTGGTAACGGCGACTATTATGTCATCGTTCTCGCACCAAATTCTGTTCAGGAAATGGCAGACTTTGTTGACTTGGCATTCGAATTAGCCTTCAAATATCGCAACCCAGCTATGATTTTGAGCGACGGTGTTATCGGACAAATGATGGAAAAAGTTGTTCTTCCACCATATAAACCACGTCGTACAGAGGAAGAAATCTTGCGTGAATGTCCTTGGGCAACCACTGGTCGCACAAAAGATCGTCAACCAAACATCATTACATCGTTGGAATTGCAATCTGAAGTGATGGAAAAACGTAATATCCATCTCCAAGAAAAGTATCAACAGATTCGTGAAAACGAAGTACGTTTCGAAACGCAACACATGGACGATGCAGATTATCTGATCGTAGCATTCGGAAGTGCAGCACGTATCTCTGAAAAAGCCATCGAGATGGCTCGCGAAGAAGGTCTGAAAGTAGGTCTCTTGCGTCCTATCACTCTTTGGCCGTTCCCATCAGAAGCTATCGCTAAAGCCGCAGAAGGCAAGAAAGGCGTTCTCGTAGTAGAGATTAACGCTGGACAGATGATAGAAGACGTGAAACTCTCAATCGACGGTAAAGCTAAAGTTGAACATTACGGTCGTCTTGGCGGTATTGTTCCAGAACCAGATGAAATCGTTAAAGCAATAAAGGAGAAATTCTAATGGAAAACAATATTATAGCACAAGAGAATCTGGTTTATAAAAAACCGACTTTGATGAACGAAGTGTCTATGCACTATTGCCCTGGTTGTTCTCATGGCGTCGTTCATAAACTCGTAGCAGAAGTTATTGAAGAAATGGGCATGGCAGACAAAGCTATTGGTGTAAGTCCTGTAGGTTGCGCTGTCTTTGCTTATCGCTATCTTGATATCGACTGGCAAGAAGCTGCTCATGGTCGTGCACCAGCAGTCGCTACAGCAATCAAACGCTTGTGGCCAGACCGTTTGGTATTTACCTATCAAGGCGATGGCGACCTCGCTTGTATCGGTACTTGCGAAACAATTCACGCCCTCAACCGCGGTGAACACATTGCTACCATATTTATAAATAATGCTATCTATGGAATGACTGGTGGACAAATGGCGCCAACGACTTTGATTGGTCAGAAAACCGCTACATGTCCTTACGGACGTACACCATCACTCCATGGTTATCCTCTCAATATTACCGAACTTGCATCTCACCTCGAAGGAACATGCTATGTAACCCGTCAGAGTGTTGAGTCGGTTGCAGCCATTCGTTCAGCAAAGAAAGCCATCCGCAAAGCATTCGAAGCTTCTATGACGGGAAAAGGCTCTTCACTTGTTGAAATCGTAAGTACCTGTAACAGCGGTTGGAAACTTTCTCCAGTGAAAGCAAACCAATGGATGCAAGAGAATATGTTTAAGAAATACGTTAAAGGTGATTTAAAAGACACAACGCAAGAATGAAAAAAGAAGTAATTATATCAGGTTTTGGCGGACAAGGTGTGCTTTCAATGGGTAAGATCCTGGCATATTCAGGACTCATGGAAGACAAAGAAGTTACCTGGATGCCCGCATACGGCCCAGAGCAGCGCGGTGGAACAGCAAACGTTACGGTAATCGTAAGCGATGAGCGAATCACCTCACCTATCTTAAGCCAATATGACGTAGCCATCGTGCTCAATCAACCATCGTTGGACAAATTTGCACCTAAAGTAAAACCAGGTGGCATTCTCATCTACGACGGATTCGGCATTATCAATCCACCGACACGCGATGATATCAACGTCTATCGCATCGACGCAATGGATAAGGCTGCAGAAATGAAGAACTCCAAAGTATTCAATATGATCGTTCTTGGAGGTTTACTGAAAGTATGTCCAATCGTCAGTACCGAAGGTTTACAGAAAGCACTCTACAAATCGCTTCCTGAACGCCATCATGGACTGATTCCACTGAACATGCAAGCAGTAGATGAAGGAATGAAAATCATAGAAAAGCAATAATACTTTGATTTTTATAACTCTCTAATTTGTTATGGGGACCGACCGCAGTGATGCTCTCGGTCCTTTTTTATGCATATTTTTACCAAAATTTCTGCATAAATGGTCTATTTCTCGTGTTTTTATGCATTTTTTTTAGAAAAATTTTGCACGTAAAATATTTTTTTCTACCTTTGCCCCCGAAAAATCTCGTTATATAGGCGAAAAAATCAAAAAATAAATCAATATTATTCATTATTCAATTACTTAATTAATTTTGAGAGACATGAAAAAATTAGTTTTACTTATCGCTGCTTTTGCAATGGCAGTTTCTGTTTCTGCACAGACTGTAACAGAAAGCAAGACTTTTGACAACATTTACGTTGGTATCAACGGTGGTGTTGCAACTAAGATGACTGGTCAGAGCGGATGGCTTAGCGGATTGAACGCTAATGCAGGTCTTCGTATCGGCCGTTACTTCACTCCAGTATTCGGTTTGGCAGTTGAAAGCAATGTTTACTTTGCTAACAAACCTTTCGGTCACAACCATACTGTAGCTCGTTTCCTCAACACTTCTTTGTTAGGAACAGTTAACCTCAGCAACTGGTTCGGTGGATATCCTGGTGAACCACGCGCATTCGAAGTTGTAGCTCTCTACGGTTTCGGTTGGGGTCACGTATTTGGTAACCCATACGTTTACGCTCATGGAACTGATACAAAATTCTACACTACAGCTGGCAAGAACAACTTGACTTCAAAAGCTGCCTTGGATTTCGTATTCAACCTCGGTGCTGAAAAAGCATGGCAAGTTTATGTAGAACCTGCAGTAATTTGGGGTATGAACGACCAAACTTTGAAGTTGGATCGTAACTACTATCGTAACGAATGGAGCGCAACTGGTAACCTCGGTCACGATGGTATCCAATACAACATCAACCGCGCTTACTTCCAACTGAACGCTGGTATCGTTTACAAATTCAAGAACTCAAACGGCACACACAACTTCACAATCGCTCAGCTTCGCGACCAAGCCGAAATCGATGCTCTGAACGCTCAGATCAACGAACTCCGCAACCGCAAACCTGAAGTTATCACTAAGGAAGTTGTTAAAGAAGCTCCTGTTAAGGAACTCCGCGTTGACGACCTCGTATTCGTAACCTTCGCACAGGGTAAATCAGACCTCACTGCTGACGCTAAGAGCGCTCTCGACGGTGTAGCTGAAGGCAAACACGTACAGATCGTAGGTACCGCTTCACCTGAAGGACCTGCTGACCTGAACCAAAAACTGTCAGAAGACCGTGCAAATGTTGTTGCTGACTACCTCAAAGACCGTGGCGTTATCGTTGACGAAGCTACTGGTAAGGGTGTACAAGGCGTAACATCTAATCGTCTGGCTGTTGTTTACGTAAAATAATCAACTAACAACCAAATTATAAATAATCCCTGGTGCATTTGCATCGGGGATTATTTTTTTAACAAAATCATTTACGTTTATGCTTAGCAAAGTTGGCAGTTATCAATTTTTGGCAGAACCATTCCATTGCGATTTTTCCAATAGATTGTTCATGGGACATCTTGGAAATCATTTACTGAATGCAGCAGATTTTCATGCAAACGACCGACGTTTCGGCATGCATTATTTGAATAGCATCAAAAAGACGTGGGTTATTTCGCGACTTGCTATCGAAATGGATGAGATGCCATTGTCCTACGCTCGTTTTACAGTAGAAACATGGATTGAAAACGCAATGCGTTTTTTCACAGCGCGTAATTTCCAAGTGACCGATGTCGATACTGGAAAAATCTATGGTTATGGAAGAAGTATTTGGGCTATGATCGATACGGAAACGCGCCAACCAACTAACATTCTCGAGATACACGATGGATTGCTTTCTACGTTTGTTGAGAAAGATAAACCATGCCCAATCGATAATGTTTCTCGTGTAAAAATGACCGAAAAAGGTGAGTTTGTGCGAGCAATCCAAACGAACTACAGCGACGTCGATATGAATGAGCACATTAATAGCATCAAATACATCGAGCATGTGCTCGATTTGTGGAATCTTGATTGGTACACCAAGCATCCAATCCACCGCTTCGAAATCGCCTACGTTGCCGAGTCGCATTGCGGTGACACGCTACTTTTCTATTCGGAGAAGGTCGATGAATTCACGTTTTGTGTGAGAATCATGAAGAAAGAAACGCCCAACGCTGACGAAGTCGAAGTTTGTCGCAGTCAAGTAACGTTTAAGCATTGAAAAAGATGTAAAAAACTCGCTGAATGATAGTTCAGCGAGTTTTTTGTTTATGAAATAGTGGGTTAACTCTTTCGAATATGGCAGAAATCCACCCAAATTTCTTCCTCGTCAATCAGATATCGCAACGCGCCATCAAGCTGTCTCTCAGGCAATTCAAGTGAATCTAATTCTCGAAGATGGTGCTCCTTGCCATCGGAAAGTAAATCCAAAATCGCCTTTTTCGCTTTCCGCAAACGTTTCTCCGACAACTGATTCGTGTTTTGTTCCAAACAAACATCGCAGATGCCACATTCTGCCGATTTTTTCTCACCAAAATAATTCAGCAACTGCCGACTCCTGCAAATATCATCCGTCGTTGCATAATTCACAACCTCTTTTATCTGATAAATAAAGTGTTCTTTGCGTTTTTCGTAGATATCGACAGGCAATTTCAGTCGCCTAACATCCACTCTATCTTGCAGATAAGTGATGAGCGGTTCCTTGCGTTGCGGAATGTAATTGATGATGTGACGCTGACGTAACCCTTTGAGAGTCAAATAGATCTGCTCTTTCGGCAAGCTTGTTTTCATTGCAATAAGCGCCTCGTCTATCGTCACAAGATCGGCAAACAATCCACCATAATTGCGCAAAATCTCAGTAATAACCTCATTCTCGAGTTTTGTGATACCATCGAGATAATATAACCCTTCCCGATCAATCAAAATCTGCACGCGCGAACCAGCATTCGGATCCAATTGATAATCGATATAACCAGCACGACTAAGAATTCGGAGCGCAGAGTCAACCTGTAGGGGAAAATATTTATAGATTGTGCAAAATTTGTCTATGTTAAACACATGCGAAGCACCCTGACCCGTATCGAGTCCTATTTGATAATAATACGCCAAGTGCTCGTACACATCTTTTATATAGTCAACATCGGGATAGTTATCATAGATTCGCTTATACAATTTACGTTCATCACTCTGGTTGAAAAGCAAGACAGCATACGCTTTTTTGCCATCTCGACCTGCACGACCAGCCTCTTGGAAATACGCTTCGATAGAATCAGGACAATCGTAGTGGATAACGGTGCGCACATCAGGTTTATCGATACCCATACCAAACGCATTCGTCGCCACCATAATGCTGATTTCATCGTTCTTCCACGCTTCCTGACGTTTTACTTTATCGGGATGATCCAGCCCAGCATGGAAATACGTTGCACTCAAACCGTTCTCGTTCAGATAATCAGCCAACTCCTTCGACCGTTTGCGGCTTCGCACGTACACAATGGCGCATTGCTTCATTGTCTTAAGGATATGCAACAACTCGCCATTCTTATCGTACGCTTTCCTGACGACATACGCCAGATTTTTGCGCATAAAACTCATCTGAATGACGTTCTCCGCAGCAAAATTTAGATTGGATTGAATATCCGCAACAACACGAGGCGTTGCTGTTGCAGTCAACGCCAAGACTGGCGCATCTGGTTTGATTTTGCGAATCTCGGCAATTTGCAAATAAGAAGGTCGGAAATCGTGTCCCCATTGACTGATGCAGTGCGCTTCATCCACAGTGATGAAACTCACTTTGATGTATTTCAACTTCGTTTGAAACAGTTCCGAACCAATGCGTTCAGGCGAAATATAAAGAAATTTTGTTTGTCCATGAATGCAATTATTCAGGATTTTCAAAATTTCTGTGCGCGATAGCCCAGCGTGGATGTAGGCTGCAACGATATTCTTGCGTTGCAGATGTTCAATCTGGTCGTTCATCAGCGCAATCAGTGGTGAAATAACGATGCAAACACCATCGAGCGCCAGCCCAGGCACTTGAAACGTGATCGATTTGCCACCACCTGTCGGCATCAAACCAAGCGTATCCTTTCCACTACAAATACTTTCGATGATTTCGCGCTGAATTCCTCGAAAGTTTTCGTAGCCCCAGTATTGCCGCAGAATGTCTAAATACTTGTCAGCCATTGCGCTTTTTTGCTAAAGGCTTTGATTGTCGTCTTCCAATTCCGTTGGGCGAATGTCTTCTATTTGAAGTTGAATAGCGTTGTGCTTGAATGCGTTTCCTTCGATAGAATAAGCGATATCGAACGAACGCTTCGACTTAATATAACGCGCTGCTTCACTTTGCCCGAAAGCGATTCCGTTGACGATGTTGCTCGATTTCGAATCCACAAGTTCCAGTTTGATATGTTCCTGTTCCTTGCCCACAACTTTGCTTGTGCCGTAATCGTAAACGTGTTCTGTGCAGAATAGCGGTTTTTCATTGCCTGCACCGTAAGGCGCAAAGCGTTTCAGATCGTTATAGAATTTCTTTGTAATATCTTTAAAGTCGATTTTCGCGTCGATATTCAGTATCGCTTCCGTCTGTTCTGGCAAGATATGCTCGTCAACATACTGATGGAAGCGAGCACGGAATTGTGGAATCTGATCCCATTTCAACGTCAGACCGCAAGCGTAGGTGTGACCGCCAAAGTTAACCAGCAAATCGCGACAGCTCTTGATAGCGGAATAGATGTCGAAACCAGTCACACTGCGTGCCGAACCCGTTGCGTAGTCGCCTTCACGCGTTAAGACGATGGTCGGACGATAATAGATTTCGGTCAGTCTTGATGCAACAATGCCGACAACACCTTTTTTCCAATGCTCGTCGTATAGAACTATTGCCGAGCGATGCTTCTGACTCTCCAGCCGTTCAACGATTTGGTTGGCTTCTTCGGTCATCTGCTTGTCTATGTCTTTGCGCAGTTTGTTGTACTCGTTGAGATGCTCCGCTTTTTTACGTGCTTCGTCGTAGTCTTTCTCTACAAGAAGATCTACACTCTCGCGTCCGTTTTCCATTCTTCCTGAAGCGTTGATGCGCGGACCAATCTTGAAAACGATATCGCTCATCGTTAGCTCTCTACCTGTTAGCCCGCAAATCTCAATGATTGCTTTCAGACCGATATTTGGGTTCTGATTCAGTTGTTTCAGACCGTGAAACGCCAGTATTCTGTTTTCTTCGGTCACCGAAACAATGTCGGCAGCGATGCTAACCGCGCAAAAGTCGAGTAGGGGAATAAGTCTTGAGAATGGGATGCCATTGTTTTTGGCAAAGGCTTGCATGAATTTGAATCCTACACCACATCCACACAATTCTTTGAACGGGAAATTGTCGTCTTCGCGCTTTGGATTGAGAATCGCAACCGCTGGCGGCAATTCCTCGTCGGGCACGTGGTGATCGCAGATAATGAAGTCAATGCCTAAACTCTTTGCGTAGGCAATTTCTTCGATTGCTTTAATGCCACAATCGAGTATAATAATTAGTTTAACACCTGTTTCCTTAGCGTATTCTATTCCTTGTTTGCTGATGCCGTACCCTTCGTTGTAACGATTGGGTATGTAATAATCGATGTTCGAATAGAATTGTTGCAGAAACTTGTACACCAATGCGACGGCTGTACAGCCATCTACGTCATAATCACCATACACCAGTATGCGCTCTTTACGTCCCATCGCGTCATTGAGGCGATCTACTGCCACGTCCATATCTTTCATCAAGAAAGGATTAAGCAAGTCGGCGAGCTGCGGTCTGAAATAGCGTTTTGCTGCGCTTTCCGTGTTGATGCCTCTACGCACAAGCAGTTGAGCGAGGATTGGACTGATATTCAGTTTCTCGCCCAATTCCTTAGCTGTCTGCAGTTCTGTGGATGTAGGTGGTTCGTAATTCCATTTAAAATGCATTTATATTGTTTTTATTTCTTGTCTGTCAGAAAGGGAATGCTTGTCGGTGTACAAATATTCCGTTTCAAAGTTAGCAAATAAAAACGAGATTTAATGCAAAGTCGTGGCGATTTTCACATTATTTATATATATAAAAGCGCGCTGACTTTTTCCTTTTCGGAATCAGCCAGCGCGTATTGCTTTTGTGTTTTATTCGGATTAGATACCGAGTTTCTTACGAATATCTTTTGGAATCGCGTTTTTGTTAACGAGATAATCCATTGTGTTGGCAGCGATGAACGTCTTTGTCATGTACCAAATGCCTTTATATTCGCCTGACTCGCCCCAAGAATTTTTCACCATATAGTATTCTTTACCGAATTGGTCTTTTGCAATTCCGTAGATCAACATTCCGTGGTCGTCGGTCAACTCCCAGTTATCGAAACGCTCTTGACGCATTTCCTGTGTCGGTGTAATCTCAGGCACTTTGCAGCCAAGTGAGTCGAGAATGCTTGTCTTCTTGGTGCGCGATAGCTTCAACCAGCGAGCCATGTCACTTCCTGCGAGGCTCTCTGCTTTCTTTGTGTCGATGGCATACGCGGTTCCCTGACGGGTGAAGCCTTCTTCTGAAACGTCACCACCCCAAGCAACGGTGTAACCGTTCTCGATAGCGTTGTCGATGATGCGCATCATTTCGTCCATTGGCACGTTATACGATGGTTCTTGACGCCAATTGTCTTGTACTTCTACTGCAAAAGAAGTGTAGAATGGATGATGGGTGTAAGAAGTGATTGAAACATAATCGTTGTAGTTAAGACCTAAACTATTAGCGAAGCTTTTCGGCGTGTAGGTTTTGCCTTGATACGTAAATGATTCAGGGCATTCGCCAAGATAAGCATCGAGAATGCCTTGCAGACCTTTCTTCCACTGATTTGAAATCTTCGAAGATTTGTTTTTTGCTACAGCGTTTACGTAAGGTTCCATCAGCGAGAAAAATTCGTTGAAGTTGTTCAATGAATCTCCATAGAGTGAACCTGGGAACGGCATAGCGTCTTCTGGACAAATACCGTAAGTCTTTAGGATGTAGTGTACATCACCTGCAGAGCCACCTTGCGAGAATTGGCAATCGCCATGGAAGCGAACCACTTGCACTGCACGATCCATGTAATCCTTGTTGGCTACGAAAGATTCGCAAAGATCGTAAGTCTTGCCTGTAGCTTTAAGAATTTCAGCCTCAAAGAACGAGAGTGTTGAATACGCCCAGCACGTTCCGCTTCGGTTTTGGTCTTTAATACTCGTGATTTTGTTCTCTTTAACGACCGTAAAGACGGGTTTGTTAGGATTTTCCTTCTTTTCCGGACGATCTTGTGCATTAACTCCAAATGCGATGAGCATGAGTAATGCGGTCATGAAAATTTTTCTCATTTGTTTTGGATTTAAGATTGAATATTAGTTTATAAATTAGTTGTTTGCCATGAATGCTTCTACATCCTTAGGATGATAAGGTATGCGTTTCTCGCCAAGGAATCGGCAGCCATCTTTCGTGATTAGCAAATCGTCTTCAATGCGAATGCCTCCGAAGTCTTTATACTGTTCCAGCAACTCGAAGTTTAAGAAATCTTTGCAGTGTCCACTGGCTTTCCAATCGTCGATCAATGCAGGGATGAAGTATATGCCTGGTTCGTCGGTTACAACAAAACCTTCTTGCAAACGACGTCCCATACGAAGGCAGTTTGTGCCAAACTGCTCCAGATTTGGTCGTGTTTCGTCGTCGAAACCAACGTAAATCTGTCCTAATCCTTCCATATCGTGCACGTCCATGCCCATCATGTGACCCAATCCGTGCGGCAAGAACATCGCATGTGCGCCAGCGCGAACCGCATCTTCTGTGTCTCCTTTCATCAATCCAAGCTCTTTCAGTCGCTCGGTCATCAAACGACAAACGTCGAAGTGAACATCCATATATTTAACGCCAGGCTTTGAGATTTTCAAAGCCAAGTCGTGACATTCTTCAACGATAGAATAAATTTCGAGTTGACGTTGCGAATATTTGCCGTTCACAGGCATCGTGCGCGTATTGTCCGAGCAATAATTATTTACTGTCTCTGCACCAGCATCGCAAAGCGCTAATCTGCCATCCTCGAGCACGTTGAGCGACGGATTTCCATGCATAATCTCACCGTGTTGCGAGAAGATAGTAGCGAAACTCTCGTGTGCGCCAAGCGAATGCGCTACGCCATCAACCTGTCCGCCAATAAATTTTTCCGTAACGCCTGGCTTAATCAGTCGCATCGCTGTGGTATGCATCTGATAACCAATCTCTGCAGCGCGCTCCATCTCCTCAATTTCTTGCGGTTCTTTTACGGAACGCATTTGTACTACAGCATGAATCAACTTTAGTGATGCTGCTTCTTTCTGCTGGGATGGATGAATACCGAGCAAATCCATAATCTGGATTTTCGTATCAAAGCGATAGGGCGGAAGAAAATGCACGGTTCTGCCTTTTGCTTTGGCTTCATCGCAAATTTCTTTCAGTGCTTTCATCGGCGCGCTTGCTGAGACGCCAACCTGATTCGCGAGATCGCTGACGCTATCTACGCTGCCATACCAAACGATATCTTCTATATCGATATCGTCGCCTATCAAGATTTCGCGGTCGTTGTCGATATCGATCACGCCAACGAGCCCTTCTCGCTGTTGTCCGAAGTAGTAAAGAAAAGATGAATCCTGTCGGAAAGGATAATAACAGTTGCTTGGATAATTGCAGGGCGCTTCGTTGTTGCCGAAAAGCACAATAACGCCATCCTTAACCAGCCGCTTCAGCGTGTTGCGGCGTCGGATATATGTTTGTTTGTCGAACATAGTAAAATTTTATTTTATGTGTTTAAGGTTCTTCGATTGTTGAATTAGCGACGTATTTCGGTGAATTGCCGTAGCGGTTTGCTTTTTTCTGACTGTCGATGAAGCAGAAAATAAACGTTGCTATTGAAGTAACGACAGAAATCGCTGAGATAATTTTGACGGGCAACGTGTTCATGCGCTCCATTGCAGCGATAAAATCGCCGTTGATTGACATAAGATCGTCGGCTGCACCGCTGGTGATGAAAAGAATAGAGATAGCGGTAGAACTCAACCAACTAAGAATGCACCACCATCCGCTGTGACCACAGTCGTGCAGACGGCGAACGGTAATCGGCACAGCAACGAGGCAGAGCGCTTGTTCGATAATCTGAGCCGCAAGCAATTCGACGAAAATTGAAATGAATGAGGAAATAATACAATAGAGTATTACAAAAATGAGCATGAACCACCAAAATTCGCTACGACGACTGCGCCCTTTAAGCGTGCACAATCTGCCGAGCGCTTGGCTCATTGCTTGTCCAAAACTGAGCGTTGGCTGTGCGGTGTATGTGGTTTCCATGGTTGGTTTGTGTTTATTCTTCTTCTAAATAGTCGTTCTCGGGTTCTATCGTCGTGTATTTCGGCGATGGTCCATAATCGTTCTCACCTTTATCGCTGTCTTTCAGACAGAAAACAAAGCAAATGACGGCGAAAACGCCAGCAATCAGAAACAGCACGCCACTCGCGCCAATCAGAATGCCATCGCTTGGCGATTGTATGGTGCCAATCGGCTTGCTCATAAACGGTAAAGCAATTGTGCCAAGCAGCAAAGGAGCGATGAAACCCTGCAACCAAGTATCGCGGTGATTGGTATCGTGAAGTCTGCCATAGTTTTCCATCACCCACAAACCTACTGGAATAACGCTGAAAAGCGTGAAGATAATCACGCCAAGCCATCCACTAACATTCCATCCCATTACATCTTCGAGCAGATAGCGTAGCGCGAAGAAAATAGCGTAATAGATGACGATGGCGAGCATGCATTGCCAATATTCCGAACGCCGTACACGACGCGGATTTTTCGGTCCTCCCCAACCAGTGAATGCGGCTTTGAGCGCTTCGCAAAACGTCAATCGGCGTCGTGCGACGTAGTGTTTCTCATCGGTTGCTTTCATATTTCGTTTGCGGTATGTTGATTTACGTTAGTCTTTCTTGCGTTCCAAGAGATCAGGTCGCAGCGCTTTTGTTCGCGCCATCGCTTGATCCATTTCCCATGCTTTGATTTTCGCCTCGTTTCCACTCAACAAAATCTCGGGAACACGCCAACCGTTGTAGTCGGCTGGGCGAGTATAAATCGGCGCTGACAGCAAATCGTCTTGGAAACAGTCGCTCAGCGCACTTTCTTCATCACCAATAACGCCAGGAACCACGCGAACGATGGCGTCAGCCATTACTGCCGCTGCCAGTTCTCCACCAGTTGTGACGTAATCTCCTATACTTATTTCGCGCGTGATCAAGTGTTCGCGTATCCGATGGTCGATTCCTTTGTAGTGTCCACACAGAATAATAATGTTTTGCATAAGAGATAATTCGTTAGCAACGTGCTGTGTGAATTTCTCTCCATCGGGAGAAGTATATATCACTTCGTCATACGATCGCTGTGCTTTGAGTTGCGAAATGCAACGGTCAATCGGCTCGCACTTCATCACCATTCCAGCAAATCCGCCGTATGGATAATCATCTACGCGACGCCATTTATCCGTCGTGTAATCACGTAGATTGTGCAAGCAAATCTCTGCCAGACCTTTCTGTTGTGCGCGAGCCAAGATCGATTCTCTCACGAATCCCTCGATCATCTCGGGCAAGACAGTAATAATGTCGATTCTCATATATTTCTGCGAAGATACGATAAAAACCGCGAGAAAGCAAACCAAAATCGAAAAAATAACAAATTGCAATCAAATTTAACAACAAAAAAAAGCGCCAGTCGCGTGCAAGCGTTTCAGAACTTAACAAAAATGAACTCTCGTTTTTCGAGAAAATTTTGCCAAAAAACGAGATAAAATTGTGCGGAAAAAAGATGCAAAATCGGTGCGTAAAAAATGCAATTTTCTGACGCTGATTTGTCAAAATATTTCACACAAAAAAAAGTGCCAAAAACACGCTTTTCGACCCCATTTTTTTGCGTTTTTTTCGCCGTTCAACGTTCGACCGACCAAAAATGCGTCAATTTTTTGCACGTTTTACGTGGATTTTTTTGTTAAATCGACTGTTAAAAAAGTTAAATGATATGAGATAAAAAATTATCTCACGTGAGATAGAATTTTATCTTACGTGAAATAAAATCGTAAACAGCGCTTTTCCGAACGAAAAAAAACGAGAAAATTTTCTGTTTTGCGTGAAAAAATTGCACAAATCAGCGCTTTTGTGCAGCGATTTAACGTTCTGCAACTAAAATTCACGAGTGTTAAACGCATATTTCTTGTAAAAAAATTCAAAATCTCATTTTTTCGCAAAAATTTTTCAATTTAATCACCGCAAAAATTTTGTAAAGAAAAATTGCCAAAAAATGAACGAAAAATTTGGATGATTTTCGTCAAAAAATTGTTTCATTTTCGAGGCGATTTTTTTCCACAAAAAACAAATTTTTTTGCAGCCGATTTTCGATTTTTTTTCGTGCGAAATGGCGTCAAAAAACATTAAAAATACGTCAGATTTTAGTTAAATTAAGTAAATCGTCGGCACGAAAAAAGTCGATTTTTTGTTAAATTTGCTATTATTTCTTACAAAATTTCAATTTTTTAAACGCAAGAATTTATGTCAAAAATGGTAGAATTGCAAGTTGCGAAAAGCGAGCAACTGCTTCAAGGATTTCGTAAAAATTTGTCAGAACTCTCGCAGAAGGGTGTCACGTCAGCACAACTTGACGCGATGGAGCAGCAGGTTGCATCGCTCGTTCGTGCCGACCAGCATTGCGAATCGCTTCGCCAGCAACTCTCGGAGGCTGTTCGCGAGATGAATGAGCAACTCGCAGCGACGAAAGCCGCATACGTTGAGAAAAAACGCATTGTGAAAGGATTTTACGAACCAACGCAATGGAACCGTTTTGGCGTGCCCGACAAACGCTAAGCGCGACCTATCGAAACGAGAAACGTGAGAGACCGACGAGCCTCTCACGTTTGTTTTTTTCGCACAGCAACGTTTTTTTAGCGTTCTTTTTGCGTGCTTGCGTTGAAAATTGTAACTTCGCGAAAAATTTTAACACCGATTAGCGATGAAACGCACACTTCTCTTTTTTCTCTTTTGCTTGCCCATCGCCGTAGTTGCACAAAATATTCAACTACACTACGATCTTGGGCGCACGCTTTACAACGATTTGAACGACCGTATGCGCGTAACGTCAACCGTTGAGATGTTCAAGGCAGACAAGTTTGGTTCAACTTATTTTTTCGTTGACATAGACTATCACAGCGATGGCGTGAAAGGCGCTTACTGGGAAGTGTCGCGCGAATTGAATCTCACGAAGAACGAGCAATTCGCAGCACACGTTGAATACGACGGAGGCATCACTTCCGATCGCGATGCGTTGAGTTCCAGTCGTTTTCAGCATGTAGCGCTCGTCGGTGGCGCATGGAATTGGCACAGCGCTGATTACAGTAGAACTTTTTCTCTGCAAGCCCTTTATCGCTATTGCTTCAACGGCAAACGCGAATGGCTGAAACCCTACAATAGTTTTCAGTTGACAGAAGTGTGGAACATTGATTTCTGCAACCGAAGATACACATTTAGCGGATACTGCGACCTGTGGTACGATCGTAATGTGCGTGGAAAATGGGCGATTTGCAGTGAACCGCAATTTTGGTTTAACTTCGATACGCTGAAAGGACTGCAAGATGTGCATCTAAGTGTAGGCTCTGAAGTTGAATTGAGTTATAATTTTGTTTATGATGATGCAGGGCGTTGCGATAAGTTTCGTGCATTGCCAACGCTGGGCATGAAGTGGACTTTTTAATGATGAACGACCGCGAACGCATTGAACAGTTGCGCGAAGAATTGCACGCGCATAACCATCGCTATTACGTAGAAAATAATCCGATAATTAGCGATCAAGAGTTTGATTTACTGATGCACGAGCTTCAGGATTTAGAGGCTCGGCATCCAGAATTGTATGACCCGAATTCTCCAACTCAACGCGTTGGCAGCGACTTGAGCAATGGTTTCGAACAGGTAGCGCATCGTTATCCGATGCTTTCACTGGCAAACACTTACAATGAAGCCGATGTACGAGAATGGTACGATAGCGTTACGCGCGGATTGCATGGAGAGCCGTTCGCAGTGTGTTGCGAGATGAAGTACGATGGGCTCTCTATTTCGCTAACTTATAGAGATGGCAGATTAGTTCGTGCAGTTACGCGCGGCGATGGGCAACATGGCGACGACGTTACTGCAAATGTGCGCACGATTAACACGATTCCGCTCGTTCTTGCAGGTGAAGGATGGATGAAAGACTTTGAGATACGCGGAGAAATCTTGCTTCCATTCAAAGAATTCAACAGGATAAATCAGCAACGCGAAGAAGCAATGGAACAACCCTTTGCAAACCCAAGAAATGCTGCAGCAGGTACGCTGAAAAGTCAGCAGTCTAAAATTGTTGCTGAACGCAAACTGGATGCGTATCTCTACTATCTGTTGGGCGAGAACCTGCCTTCAGACAGCCATTTCGCGAATCTTATGACTGCAAAGCAGTGGGGTTTCAAAGTTGGTGCAGCGATGCAGAAAGTTAACTCAATAGACGAGATTTACAACTTCATACACTATTGGGGCGAAAAGCGCAAAGAACTTCCTATCGCTACAGACGGCATTGTTCTGAAAGTGGATTCGCTATCGCAACAACGTCGTTTAGGCGAGACAGCCAAGAGCCCGAGATGGGCAATTGCCTATAAATACCAAGCGGAACGTGCTGAAACACGATTGCAAAGCGTTACTTACCAAGTGGGACGCACAGGCGCGATAACGCCAGTTGCTAACATGGATCCCGTACAGCTTGCAGGTACAACCGTAAAGCGTGCAACGCTGAACAACGAAGACTTCATTCGCTCGTTCGATTTGCATGCTGGCGATTTCGTTTACGTAGAAAAAGGTGGCGAAATCATTCCAAAAATTGTTGGTGTTAACGTATCGCGACGCGATGTCGATGCAACACCGATAGAATTCATAAAGAACTGTCCCGAATGTGGCACGCCTCTCGTTCGTTTTGAAGGTGAATCAGCATGGTATTGCCCGAATGATGCAGGTTGCAAGCCGCAAATTATCGGCAGAATAGAGCACTTTATCGCTCGTAAAGCAATGAATATCGATTCGCTTGGACCTGAAACAGTAAAAAATTACTACGATCAAGGACTCGTAAAGAATATCGCTGATCTTTACACGATCGATGTTCAGCAAATTAGTGGTGATGGATCGCGCATCCGTTCTGCACAACGCGTAGTGCATGGCATTGAGATGTCGAAGCAAGTGCCGTTCGAGCGTGTTGTATTTGCACTCGGCATCAGATTCGTTGGCGAGCAAACGGGAAAACTCTTAGCGCGACATTTCAAAAATATAGATGCACTGATGAGCGCTTCCGCAGAAGATCTGATGGAAGTTGAAGGCGTTGGCGAAGTGATGGCAAAGAGTATCATCGACTATTTCGCGAATCCCGTCAACAAAGCCATCGTCGAGCGACTTCGTTCTTATGGATTGCAAATGGCGTTGGCGCAGGATGCGGTTGCTAAATCCGATAAATTAGCAGGTCAAAGCATAGTGATTAGCGGTGTATTTAGCCGACATAGTCGCGAAGAATACAAGCAAATGATTGAAGAAAATGGTGGAAAAAATGTCGGAAGCATAAGCAGTAAGACGACGTTTGTGCTGGCTGGCGAAAATATGGGACCATCAAAATTGGAGAAAGCACGCAAACTGGGTGTCGAAATCATAGATGAAGAAACTTTCTTGCAGCGCTTTGGTTTGGCAGATGATGCAACTACAACGCCATCGCCGCAAGAGGGAAGTTTATTTGATTAGAAAGCAGATTATGGAAGTCATCGTTTCGCAAGAGATTGAACACGTTTGCCCAACGTTTGTTGGCGCTTGCTTGGAGGCAAACGTAAGGAATACGGAATTTTCTGAAGGACTTTGGGATGAAATACGCTTGCTTGGCGAAAAATTTCGTGCAGAACTGACTACGGAATCATTGAAACAGATTCCCAGCATCGCAGCCACGCGCAGCGTCTATAAGCGATGCGGAAAAGATCCATCGCGTTATCGTCCTGCTTCTGAAGCATTAATTCGGCGGTTGTTGCAAGGGAAAGATTTATATGCAGTCAATACGCTCGTCGATCTCATCAATCTCGCCAGTATTGCTTACGGATACAGTATTGGTGGATTTGATTCAGAAAAATTTGTCGGCAATCGGCTAACGCTGGGCGTAGGACGAGCGAACGAACCCTATGAAGGAATAGGGCGGGGCACGATCAATATCGAAGGATTGCCTGTATATAGAGATGCCGTTGGTGGCGTTGGAACGCCAACGAGCGACAACGAACGCACGAAAATCACTCTAAGCACAACGCAACTCGTTGTGCTAATCAACGGATATGATGGCAATGAGGCTCGGGTTTGCGAGAACGCCGAATTTATTCAGCGTCTTCTGCGTCAGTATAGTCAGAGCGATGGCGGAGCGTTTCATCTGTATCGTTAGGCTGGAGCAACGCCAGAATTTTTTTATCCGCTTCAGTCCAACGCAGATTTTGCATCTCTTCCAACGTTAACCATTGACAATCGAGATGCTCGAACAACTTGATATCGTCGGGGTTGGCGCCTTTACAAAGATAAGCCGTTAAGATAATCGAAAAATCTGGGTAATCGTGCTCGATAGTTCCAAGCTTTCTGCCCACAAAGACATCCCACGCCATTTCCTCTCTTATCTCCCGAATCAGCGCTTCATAATCATTCTCGTTCGCTTTCACCTTTCCGCCAGGAAATTCCCAATGCTCTGAAATATAAGAAAGGTGAGAACGACAACGTTGTGTACATAAATACTTGTCGCCTTCCTTAACAACCGCTGCGACAACGCGTATTTTTTCGTTTTCCATGCTTGTAAAATAGGTTTTCTGTGCGTAAAAATAGCAAATTATTCTTAAACAATACCATTGCATTACGTTTTTTTCGTATCTTCGGCGCGTAAACTTAGAAAACCATGAAAATAGTAATAGGAATTGATGTCGGTATAAGTACGACAAAAATTGTTGGCATTAACGAAAAAGGTATAGTCGTTTCGCCAGTGAGAATCAAAGCAACCGATCCCGTAACGTCGCTTTATGGCGCCTTCGGAAAGTATCTTTACGATAATAAATTAGCACTAACCGATATAGAAAAGGTGTTGATTACGGGCGTAGGTAGTGCTTATGTAACTAAACCAGTGTACAATCTGCCTACAGAGAAGGTAGAAGAATTTCTCGCCGACGGTCTTGGCGCTCGTTATGAAACTGAAATAGACAGAATGATTGTGGTCTCTATGGGTACAGGAACGTCACTTGTACAATGCGATGGCGCGGAAATCAAACATATTGGTGGTATAGGACTCGGCGGGGGCACGCTTGCAGGATTGTCACGCATTATGTTGAAAACGGATGACATTAAACAAGTAGCGACGTTAGCGATGCAGGGAGATATATCTAATATAGATGTATTGATAGGTGACATAAGTCCCGAACCGCTTCCTAATCTACCAAAAACGGCAACAGCCTCTCTGTTTGGAAATGCCAAGAGCAATGCGTCGCGCGAAGACATCGCTCTCGGTCTTATCACAACGGTTTTGCAAACTATTGGTAGTGCAACCATTCTCTCGTCGTTGGGCTCTGGCATCCGCGAGTACGTGCTTATCGGAAATCTTTCGCTATTACCGCAATGCGCTGACGTCTTTTCACAAATGGAAAAGCTGTATAAAGTGCATTTTATTATACCAAAATACAGCGAGTTTTGCACTGCAATCGGTGCGGCTTTATACTACATTAATCGCAAGAAATGACGCGTTTCTTTTCGCTTTTATTTGTTTTGCTTTTTGCGCAGACGTCGTTTGCGCAAGCGCTTTACGTGGGATCGTATAATATTCGCTATCACAACGCTGGCGACAGCGTGCGTGGCGATGGTTGGTTGCAGCGACGCGATGTGTTGTGCGCGCAAATTGCGTTTGAAATGCCCGACGTTTTCGGCGCGCAAGAGGTGCTCTACGACCAGTTGAACGACGTTCTGCAACGCTTACCCGAGTATGATTTCATCGGCGTTGGCAGGGACGACGGAAAGAAAGCAGGTGAATACGCAGCGATTTTCTATCAAAAGCAGAAAATAACGCTGCAAGATAGCGGTCATTTCTGGTTGAGCGAGACGCCCGAAAAACCATCATTAGGATGGGATGCTGCGTGCATCAGGATTTGCACTTGGGGCAAATTCGAAGATAAAGCAAGTGGAATGTCGTTTTATTTCTTCAATCTGCACATGGATCACGTGGGAATTATCGCGCGAAGAGAAGCGGCAAAACTTGTTGTTTCACGTATTCGCGACATCGCAAAAGATGCACCTGTCGTTCTGACGGGCGATTTCAACGTTGACCAAACCAATGAAATCTATCAGATTTTTACACAAAACAATTTTTTGCGCGATAGTTACGTCGTCGCGAAGCGCAAGTTTGCCGAAAACGGTACGTTCAACAGTTTCGCTACTGCACTGAAAACCGACAGCCGAATCGACCATGTATTTGTTTCAAACCACTTCGATGTCGAGCGCTATGGTGTGTTGACGAATGTGTATTGGATGCCCGAAGATGCTGAAGAGTTGAAAGGGCGCGACGCTCCACAAGAAATCAGTTTCCGTCGCTTTACGCCGCATCTGCCGTCCGACCATTATCCCGTTTTCGTTCACTTGCTTCGTCGATAGAAATTGCGCCAAATCCTTCGCTATAATAACGCAATCTGCCGAGATCTTGCTGATTTGGATGCAGAATAATCATCATTTCGCGCAGCAGAAGGTCAGGACGGAAAGATACTTCATCAAAATAAGGCGTTTCAGTCGTGTTGCATTGAAAAACAGTGCCCGTCTGAAATGCTTTTATTTTATTATAACCGTGATATTCTGCCAACAATTCGTGCTTCGAAAGCGGTCGTTTGCCGTGATATTTTATAAGCCACACATCGCAATCGCTCGCGTTTCCAATCACTTCTTCCGCCGTCAACGACAGCGATCCAGCATGTTCGTCATCGGCAAATGGATAAACGCCGTTCGCATCTCGAATAATTTGCGCGATAGGGCTACGACCTGCAGGGCAATACCACACGCTTCCCGTTTTCCGTTCGGTGAGAACTTTTCGCCCAACGCCGAGTTGCTGCGCGCGTGCTTTGAGTTGCGAATAGGTTGCAGCGACTTGCGCGAATCGTTCACGCGCTTCGCGTTCTTTTCCCACTAACATACCGTAGAAAATCATCCATTCAGCGCGACCGAGTGGCGTTCCTTCCATGTAGTCCGCACAAAAGATGAGCGGAATTTGCATGGTTTCCAATCGTCCAAAACCGCTATTTTCGAATGGAGAAAGCAAAATAGCGTCGGGGTTTGCAACAACAATTTTTTCATAGTTAGGCGCCATCGCATCACCGCAATCAACTATCGCGCCACTCCGTATGCGTTGCTGCAGCGTTTCGTTCAAAATATATTTCGCGTCGCATGCACTACCAATCTGATTCATTGCACCAAGATCGCAAAGCAACTGACTGTGAGCAGAAGTAAACATAAGCGCACGCTCAAGCGGCACGCGAACAATCGTTCCCGCGCGCTTTGGAACGTCAGCGCCACGCTCTACGAGCAGATAAGTGCATAAATTTTTTCCCGAATGCCATGGATCGGCGAGCGAAACCTCTGTGTAACCATCGCGCTTGACGATGGTTAGATTTTTCGCATAACGCAACGCAATCGTATCGCCATCAACCACCGCGCTATCTCCTTGCTTCCGCTGACACGATGCAGCGGAAAGCAAGAGTAGGGTAGCGAGAAAAAAGTGGATTTTATGCATGATACATTTTTAATTCTACGAGATTATTGCGCAAAGCGTACCCACATCGTTCCATAACCACTCTGGAACGACCGCTTTTGCGTGCCATCCATTCCGAAAACATATAAAGTACAAGGCGCGGAATACGAGTTATCAACCAAATAAATGTCGCCATTTTTTGGATTCACGCTCAACTGACCCAGCGAGCTCACAACATCCAATCCTGTTATATCGACTTCCTTGCCTGTTTCACAATCATAACGGAAATAACGCTTGTTGCTCTTGCCCCAAACGCTGTAGATACAAACCAATTCATTGCTCAATTGGTCGTAAGCAATCGTCGTTGCGTTGCCTATTTTACTACAAACATCAGTCTCTGCATCGATCACTTGCAAAATATTGTCCGAGTAATCGAGATTGGAAACAAAATAAACTTTTTTGCCAACAGCCAAGATCTGACTGTAAGGATTGCGCTCTACGTCGATCGTCTTCAACAATTTGAAACTGCTTTCACTAACAACAGCAATCTGTTTGCCGCTTCCATCGTTTTTATAGTCCGACAAACAAATGTATATCTTGCCGTTCGACACGCATAATCCTTCTGGATAAGCACCGACAGACACGCTATCTGTCAACGCGTAACTGCGTGCATTCCAACGATAAAGCTTGCCGTTGTAAGCGGTAAAGTATAGACTTTTTTTGTCAGTGCTTGCAACGATTTCTCTCGGTTGCGCGTTTGCGAGACTGGTGCGACTAATTAATTTTCCATCGCTTGACAATACTTCCACCTTTGATGACGTTGTGCTCGTAACGTAAAGCTTTCCGTTCAGATAGCACGCGTCTTGCGCATCGCCTATGCCGTAACCGTTCGCTAATTGATAAATATCGCTGCACGAAATCGTGCCATTATTCTCGGAAAGACCCATAATTGTTCCGTTATTCGCATTCCAATTGCCGTTATTGACTACGTAAGCAAAATACGAACTGCTGCTTTCTGATGTTGGATCATTGTCATCGCTGCAGGCGGTCAGCAAACCGAGCACGCCGATGATGCAAAATAGGTTTAGAATTTGTTTTTTCATTGTTTTGTTTTTTATTATTGAAGTTGATATTGTAACGAAATAAGAAAATGTCTGCCTGCCATAGGATAGAATCGCACGACTTCGTAATTCCGTCCCGCGAGGTTTCTTAAATCAAGTTGTGCGCGAAGCGTTCCGCGTTTTAGTGAAAAATTTCGCCAAAGCGATACGCTGTGATCGATAATCGTTGGAATATGATTTTCTTGCGCGTTATAGTTGAGGCTGTAACGGCAACCTGTGACGACCAAGTTATACGCGACATTCACAAATGGATTCTCCACCGTCACGCTTGTTGTGGTTGCGTTTTTTGGTGTATATGCAATCTGATGACCGTAGGTTGCTCCGTCGCTGTCGGTCTTGTCTTTTGCCGAAAGAAAATAGTAGGTACACAACATTTCTGCTGCCCAATCGCGAGCGAATTGCTTGCGAACTGTCGCGGTAAAGTCTGCTCCCAGCATCTCAACGCGACCAAGATTTTGCATCTTCCACACAAAAAGCGTTGGTACTGCAACGATTTTGTCTTTTACTTTACCATAATAAGCGTCGGCAGACAGCGTAATATCGAGCTCGCGCGCTGCGTTGCGTTTGTGGAACGTCAATCCAGCATTGATTTGCTGGCTCTTTTCAGGTTTCAAGTTCGTATTACCTATTATAATATAATATAGGTCGTTGAGCGTTGGCATGCGAAATATGTCTTTATACGATAGCCTGACGCGCAGATTTTCTGTAAACGGCTGCCACGAAAGACTCAACGCGGGACTCAAACGATGGAACGGCGATCGCGCTTCACCTGTTCTGACGCGCTCTTTCACTGCCGTATAAAGCAGGGAAGCGGTGACAGCGAAGCGGTCGGTGTGAAAGCGCGACGCGACTGACGTGAGCGACGAATTTCGTGTAGGATAAGGACAGTTGACAAGCGTTGTACTGAGAAAATTATGCTGCAGATCTTGCGCCACAGCGAGTTGCCATGCGGCAGTAGGTTGCACGAGAGCGGTTGCTGTTGCATACAATTCCTGTTGGCGGAACGTGTCGTAGATTGTCTCGGCTGGCTTTACCTGTTTGTCGCGCATCCAACTGTAATTCCATTTCAACGCGCTCTTAAAGCGAAGCACGTCAGAAAAGCGATTATCGTATGCGAGTTGTGCGAAAAAGTTGCGCTCTCTCAATCGCTCGGCTGCAAAAGTATTATCGTAAACCACGCTGCCTGGCAATCCGCGTTCCGCGTCATAAAAATATAACTTAGCGTTCAACTGTTGTTTTTCATTGAAATCCAGCGCCAGATTGCCTTCTCCACGAATCGCTTTCACATCACTGTTGTTGCGTTTTTCATTGATTTCGCGCGTGCCGTTCATCATTTTGAACCGATAATTGCCATCGGCGCGCAAGCCGTTGACGTAACCCGACAGCGCCATGCGTTGACTGACGCGACCACTTCCATACAACGACGCTTGCAACGTGCCAAACGAGCCAACCATTGCGCGTGCACTGAGTTGGCGGATGCGTGGATTAGCCGTCTCGATGTGCAAAACACCAGCCGAACTCAACGCGCGAGCGCTCTGGTAGATGTCATCTTCTTGTCCAATGGTTAGATATAGGAGTGACAGATTATCGACAGAAAATCGCGAAACGTCGATTTGTCCCGACTGACAGTCGCCCAGCGAAACTCCGTCGTATGAAACGCCAGTGTGTTGCGTGCCCATACCGCGAAGACTGATTGTTTTAAGACCACCGATGCCGCCGTAATCGCGGAGTTGCACGCCAACCATGTGTCTAACTGCATCTGCTACGTCGAGCACGCCATGCTTTCTGATCCAATCATACGTGAACGACTGCAGCGGTGTGCTGCTTTGCGTTGACGAAGGCAGCATACGCGCTACTACAGCGACTTCATCGAGCGATGTCACTGCTGAATCAGCGACGGATTGCGCCATCGCTACAAAACCCATTGCTGCGCAAAGGGTTGACAGAAATACTCTTTTCATTGTTTAGAAAGCCCGTCCTCGCAGGCGTTTAAACGGTTTGTAAACGCATCGGCAGGTCTCCTGACTCCTATCGCTGCATGTTGCCTTCCCATCGCGTTGACAGTGACTCGTATTGCATGCAGTTTGCACGCGCGGTGCGTGCGAATAGTTACAGTTGCGGGACAGTTCGAGATTTTCACTCGATTCCCTTTTAAACGTGATGCGCGTGAACGCAAGACGTACCAAATGCGCTACAAAAATACAAAAGTTGTAAGAAAAAATGCCATGCTGTATGTTTTTTTGCGAGATCTTTGTTAATTTCGCCACGATGAAACGTTTTTGCCTCGTTATTTCATTATTGTTTGTTTTGGCTCTCTGCAGTTTGTTTGTTGGTGCAGTAGAGATTTCGTTTGCAGACGTGTGGAATGTTTTGACAGGTCGTGCAACGAGCGACGAGGCGCGTACAATTGTGATCGGGATTCGCATGCCGCAGATGCTTACTGCATTGTTTTGTGGCGCTGGAACAGCGGTTAGCGGTTTGTTGTTGCAGACTGCTTTTCGTAATCCACTGGCGGGACCAGGCGTATTTGGTATCGGCAGCGGCGCATCGCTTGCTGTTGCGTTGCTGATGCTGCTGCCTACGAGTGCGATGGCTGGTGGATGGCTATCGTGTTCGGTGCTCTTGGCGGCATTCGTTGGTGCAATGGCGGTGACGATGCTTGTGCTTTTTTTGAGCCGATTCATGAAAGACGATGCTATTCTGCTGATTGCAGGATTGATGGTGGGCTATTTAGCATCGAGTTTGATTACGCTTCTCAATTTTTGGGCTACTGCAGAAGGCGTGCGTCGCTTTACTTTGTGGGGCATGGGTGACTTTTCTAACGTTTCATTGCAACGCTTTCCGTTGTTCGCGCTATTGATTACGATTGGATTGCTTGCGAGTTGTTTGCTTGTAAAGCCTATGAACGTGATGCAACTCGGCGATCGGTATGCGGAAAGCTTAGGCTTTTCAGCCAGAACGCAGCGGCGTTGCATGTTGCTTGTTAGTGGATGGCTGACGGCGGTGGGCACTGCGTATTGCGGTCCTATAGCATTTCTGGGAATGGCTGTACCGCATCTCGCTCGGTTTGTGTTGCAAACCGAAAATCATCGCACGCTCTTGCCGATGACAATGCTTATCGGCGCTGTCGTAGCGCTCGTGTGCCAGATTATTTGCCAAATATCTTTCGCTCACGGAACGATTCCTTTGAATGCTGTTACACCATTTTTCGGTGCGCCGATTGTGCTTTTCTATTTGTTGAAGAAAGGCAGAAATTGGTAGTTTTTTACACTACGAAAAAGGTTGTTGCGGGATAGTGTTAAATTTCTCTAATTTGCGAAATTTTTTTACACGAATTTTTCCTACGTTCTAATTGAAAAAATTTTGCCGAAAAACGCGATTTTGGATGATTATGCAAGAAATATGAAATTTTCTCGATGAAATTTTTGCACATTTCGCGCGTTTTTGTGCAAAAAGTGGCTTTTTTCTGAAATTTTTGCGTGTGTTTTGCGATTTTGGAAGCGCTGTTTACGAATTTATTTCACGTGAGATAAATTTCTATCTCACGTGAGATAATTTTCTATCTCATATCATTTAACTTTTTTAACACGCGATTTAACAAAAAAATGCGCATAAAATAGGGTCAAAAATCATTGACTTGTGAGCGCAGAGAACTTTTTGGCGACGAAAGTGCGTTAAAATTGTGTTAAAATTTGGCGTGCAATATGTTAAAAAATCGCCTTTTTAGGAATTTATTTTGACAAAAAAACGCTCGAAAATGGCTTTTCGAGCGTTCTGATTTTGGTATAATTTTACATTAATCTGCTGATTCAAATTCGCGGAGGAAGCGCACGTCGTTTTCGGAGAACATACGGAGATCGCTAACGCGGTATTTCAGATTCGTAATGCGCTCGACTCCCATTCCTAATGCATAGCCCGAATAAATTTTACTGTCTATTCCACAAGCCTCGAGCACGTTTGGGTCGATCATACCGCAACCAAGTATTTCTACCCATCCCGTGTGTTTGCAAAATCCGCAGCCTTCTCCGCCGCAGATAAAGCATGAAATATCCATCTCGGCGCTGGGCTCTGTGAATGGGAAATAGCTTGGGCGAAGTCGGATTTGCGTGTCCGCGCCAAACATTTCACGTGCAAAATTGAGGAGAACCTGCTTCAGGTCGGTGAAACTCACGTTTTTGTCAACGTAAAGCGCTTCAACCTGATGGAAAAAGCAGTGCGCTCGCGCTGATATTGCTTCATTACGGTAAACGCGTCCTGGGCAGATTACGCGCACAGGAGGCTGATGTGTTTCGAGAAAATGCGTTTGATCGTTTGACGTATGTGAACGAAGCAAAACGTTTTTCGCTACATCCGTCGGATTCTGTTCAATGAAAAAAGTATCTTGCATATCGCGAGCGGGATGGTCGGCTGCGAAGTTAAGATTGGTAAATATGTGCAAGTCATCGTCGATTTCTGGTCCCTGAGTTAGTGTAAAGCCCATCCGCTTAAATATATCGACGATTTGATTTTGTACTATAGATAAAGGGTGACGCGTTCCGAGGTTGATTGGATATGGCGTTCGCGTGAGATCGGTTGCTTCTTCATCTGCTTGCTGTTCGGAAACCTGCTCTTTGAGGGCGTTAATCTTGTCTAATGCGTTTTGCTTTAGCAGGTTTATGCGCATGCCAACCTCTTTTTTCTGTTCGGCAGCCACGTTTCTGAAATCTGCCATGAGTGCAGTTATGGCACCTTTCTTGCTGAGATATTTCAGTCGTAGTTGTTCAATTTCTTCTGGATTGTGTGCTTCGAGATTGCCAATTTCGTGCAATAACTCGTCAATTTTGTCTAATATAGTCATAATTTTAGCCAATTATGGGTGCGAAGTTACGATATTTCTTTTGAAAACGTGCTTGATAGCTCGAAAAATCTTTATTTTTGTTTTGCTATTCGATTGATTTACTGTAATTTTGCGTATCGATGATGAAAAGAAGTCACTACATTGTCTTTTTTGTTTTATGTGCGACAATTTTGTCGTTCAGCAGTTGTCATTCGGATAAGGCAACGCCAGCAGGGCAGAGCGATGAGATAGTGGACGATTCGTTGTGGACTGATTCGCTGGATATACTCTCGCAAGAGGTGGTGATGCCATCTGCAGCCGACGAATTCTTCGACGATTTTATTTATAATTATGCAGGAAATCGGTCGGTGCAGTTAAGTAGAACGAAATTTCCTTTACCTTATTATAATAAAGAGAAGCAACAGAATCTTCCTCAACGTGGATGGAAAACGGAACACTTCTTTATGCGTCAAGGGTACTACACGTTGATTTTCAATCACCGCAAACAAATGGAGCAATCTAAGGACACTGCGTTGACGCATGTAACGATTGAGCGCATCGATTACAAGCAAGGCGTTGTTAGGTCGTTTGTTTTCGATCGTGAAGATGGGCTTTGGTATTTGACTTCCATACGCGATGAAGCGCTGGATAGCCATGAAGACGCTGATTTCTTGAACTTCTACAATCGTTTTTCGTGTGATGAAGCATTTCAGTTGGCGCACATGAACAGCGAAGTGAATTACTCTGCGCCCGATCCTGACGATGATTTTTCGAGCATTCAAGGCATTATCACGCCAGAACAATGGCCTGAATTTAAGCCAGACTTCATTCCCAACGGCGTTATATACGACATACAATACGGAAACACGCAAACCGATAGCGATTATCGCATTTTTATCGTTCGCGGTATCGCCAACGGCTCGGAAAATCAGTATGTTTTCAGTAGGAAAAGCGGTGAATGGAAATTGGCAAAATTCGCTTGCTAAATGAAAGACTTACACAATTATAATTTATTGCAGCACAATACGTTCGGCATGAACGTGAATTGTGCGCGTTTCTTGGAGTTCGGTTCTGAAAAAGAACTGCAAGAAATTCTTCCCACGTTGAGAGAAAATCGCTGGTTCGTCATCGGTGGCGGTAGTAACTTGCTTTTCGTTGGCGATTTCAATGGAATCATCGTGCATAGCGGCATACGCGAGACGGAAATTGTGCGCGAGGACGATGCAAACGTGTGGCTTAGATGTGGATCTGGTTGCGTTTGGGATGACGTTGTTGCGCAATGCGTTGCTAATGCATGGTATGGCGCAGAAAATTTGTCGAAGATTCCAGGCGAAGTTGGTGCTTCTGCCGTTCAGAACATCGGTGCTTACGGCGTTGAAGTGAAGGATTTGATTGATAGTGTAGAGGCTTTCGAAGTGGAAACAGGCGAAAAGAAAATTTTCGCGAACGCCGATTGCAACTACGGTTATCGTCAAAGCCGATTCAAACAAGAGTGGAAAGGAAAATTTGTTATAACATACGTCACCTACCGATTGCAGAAACATTTTCAGCCTGCATTGCAATACGGAAATATTTTGCAGACGCTGGAAAAAGAAAACATTGAAAATCCGACAGCCGTTGACGTGAGAAACGTTGTTGGAAGCATACGCGACGCAAAATTGCCAGACCCAAAAAAGATTGGAAACGCAGGCAGTTTCTTTATGAATCCTGTGGTTGACGAATCGGTTGCTCATGCTTTGCTCGAACAATTCCCACAAATGCCACACTTCGCGCTTGCGAACGGCAAAGTGAAAATACCTGCAGGGTGGTTGATTGAGCAGTGCGGTTGGAAAGGAAAGCGGCAGGGTAGCGTCGGCGTTTACGAGAAACAGGCGCTCGTCTTGGTGAACTACGGTGGCGCAACGGGCGATGACGTTCGTCGTTTGTGTGAAACCATCGTCGAAGACGTGTACAATCGATTCAAAATCAGCATACATCCCGAAGTGAATATAGTAGAATGAAAAATCTGAAGATCACGCTTCTTGGAACTGGAACATCTACAGGCGTTCCGCCTCTCGGCATCGATACGCCCGTATGTCACAGCAACGATCCGCGCGACAAGCGCTTTCGCACTTCTGCTTTAGTAGAAACAGAATCGACGCGCATTCTGATAGATTGCGGTCCTGACTGTCGGCAACAATTACTCACGCAAACTTTCAAGCGGATTGACGCGGTTTTGCTTACGCATCTGCATTATGACCATGTCGGAGGACTGGATGATTTGCGTCCATTTTGCTATCAATACGGTGATCTGCCAATCTATTGCGATGATAAAACGTCGAGTGCCATTCACAGAGTGATGCCCTACAGCTTTCAGAACGGCAAAGTAAAAGGTGTACCCAGCTTTGTTGTAAACGAAATCCACGCTGGACAAGCCTTTCAGATAGGCGATATAGAAGTGCTACCTGTTACGGTTTGGCACGGCAAAATGCCGATTCTCGCTTTTCGTTTTGGCAGATTAGCTTACGTAACCGACATGAAAACGATCGATGACGTTGATTTAGAAAAATTACGCGGTGTGACAACGCTCGTTTGCAATGCTTTGCGATTCGAAGACCCGCATCCTACGCATCAACTTGTTGCGGATGCCATCGAGTTTTCACGCAAAATCGGAGCAGAGCAGACGTATTTTATTCATCTGACGCACGAGATTGGCTTTCACGAAGAAGCAAATAAAAAATTGCCCAACGGCTTTTCGTTTGGCTTCGATGGGCAAGTGATAAAAATAAAGGGGTAAGACACGATCGTCTTTCCCCTTTATTTTTTTCGTAAATCATTTTCTTTTTTTCTTTTTGAACTTGCGATAGAGTTTCCATCCGAGTACAGCAAAATCGAAAACGCTGGCACCCGTCGTTAGAAATCTGCTGGTTCGCTTCGACGGAAGTAGTGAACTACTATCCTGATGATGGAACAATGCATTCCAATGTCCCGCCATTGTGTTATTTTCTTTGCGGATTTCCTGCAGTAGTTTGTCTTTTTCCGCGCGTATCTCTTCTAAAGAATTATACTGTTTCTCCATAACGATTATTCGGTTAAAAGGCTTGCGAGGAAACGAACGAGCGGTTTCTCGATCCAACGCTTGCGGAATATGATGCAAAGTGCAAGCAATAGGATGTAGAAACCTGCAACACAGAGAAATGCTACAGCAGGCGACAACATTGGTTGTAGTGCATTCGCAACAGAAAACGATAGATATATCAACGCAAGAATCAGCAACAAACCCAAGATTACGGTCATAGTAATAACCGTAAGCAAGCGAACGATTTTCTCAACTGCATCGAGTTTCACATATTTTGTTTGCAGATTGAGATAGCGTTTCACTTCTTCAGCGAGCTGGGCTATCGTTTCAATATTCTGGTCGTTAGAAAACATGAACAGAATCCTTATTCTTCAACAATTTCTGCTGCTGCGTCCTTGATGTCGTCCACTAAGTCGTCAACGTCTTTGCGTGAGAGATTAATGTTATGCTTCTTACAAAAATCTTCAACTGCGTCAGTTAATTTCGTACGTGTCTTTTCTCCTTTTTCCGGAGCAGTCAACAAACCAATTGCAACACCTGCAAGAGCGCCACTAAGAAATGCGCTAAAATAACCTAATGTTCTCATATTTTTTTATTTTTAATAGAATTTGAATGAATTTCGCGACGAATATATTAAAAAAAAGTTGAACTAACACCGCTTTTTTCCTTTTTTAACAGGATTTTTAAAGCATTTCTGCTTTCTATTTCGTATCTTCGCACAAAATTTAAACTTAAAACCGATTTATAACATGAAGAAAATGAAAATCGTTTGCGCTGCAGCATGCGCAATATTCATGCTCTCCGCATGTAGTTCTTCTAAGGAAAGCGCTTACAAAAAAGCATACGAAAAAGCTGAAGCGCAAGAACAGGCTCGTATTGCAGAAGAACAAAACACACCAACCGTTGAACCATTAGTAGAAAAACCTGCAACCCAAACCACCGTTTACGACAATACGGACAACGCCACCGTGCGCCAAGAAAGTCTTACGCTTGTAAGCGGATCAGGTTTGCATAATTATAGCGTCGTTGTTGGCTCATTCTCATTGCGCGCTAACGCAGAAGGCCTTCAGAATACACTGAAAGCAGCAGGCTATGACGCACAAATCGCATACAACAGCGATAGAAATATGTATCGCGTTATCGCGTCTTCGTTCGACGACAAAGCTTCCGCCGTTAGAAGTCGTGACCAATTACGCTCTCGCTATGCTGATGCATGGCTGCTATATAGCAGATAAAGCGCGCTGGTGAGTAGAATTATCGCAATAGATTACGGTAAGAAAAGAACAGGTATAGCAGTTACCGATCCAGAGCAACTCATTGCAAACGGATTGCTAACAGTTAGCACGCCAGAATTGTTCAACTGGCTCACAGAGTACACCACTCGTGAGTCGGTTGAACGTATTGTAATAGGCAAACCCATTCAACCAGACGGACAACCCAGCGAAAACCTGACGCGCGTACAGCAGTTTGTCAATCGCTGGAACAAGCATTCCGAAATTCCAATCACGTTCTACGACGAGCGTTTCACTTCAGTAATAGCCCATCGCGCTATGTTAGAAGGAGGACTCAGCAAGAAACGACGCCAAAACAAAGCACTGGTAGATCAAATCAGTGCAACCATTCTTTTAGAAGACTATCTTGCATCTCGCTCTCATCAATCTACAACCACAACACAGCAAGATAATCCTTCCCTATAACCTTATTATATATATAATATATGATCTATCCGATTGTCATCTACGGTCATCCCGTTCTCAGAAAAGAGAGTATCGATTTCGATCCTACGCAATATCCAGAACTCAAGCAACTCATTAGCGACATGTTCGACACGCTTACCGAAAGCGAAGGTGTAGGATTAGCAGCGCCACAAATAGGAAAAAATATTCGACTTGCCGTCATCGACCTCAGCGTCTTAGCAGACGAACTGCCCGAATATACTGATTTCAAACGCGCGTACATCAATCCGCACATCGTAGAAACCGATCCCGACGCTCCTGAAGAGACTATGGAAGAGGGCTGTCTCTCGCTTCCAGGAATCCATGAAAAGGTTACACGACCAACACGCATACACGTTACATTTCTCGATGAAGACTATCAACCTCACGACGAATGGGTTGACGGTTATCTTGCACGTGTAATGCAACACGAATTCGACCATCTCGACGCGCATCTCTTTATAGATCGCATCACGCCTTTGCGCAAACAGCTCATCAAAAACAAGCTTCGCGCCATCCAACAAGGCCGTTTCCGTTGCGGATATAAAGTGAAACTCGCGCCAAAACACTAAAAATTTTTTTCTATTGATACTGCGACGCATTGTTATTCTATGCATGCTGTTCTGCTCGATGACTGTTCGAGCACAATTTAACGTTGACCGCTTGATCACAAACGGTGAAGTAGCATTGCATTACGAGGACTATGTGTTGTCAATTCAATACTTTAGCCAAGCAATCTCGCTAAAACCCTATCTTTACCAGCCGTGGCAGTATCGTGGCGTAGCGAAATATTTTCTTGACGACTTCATCGGCGCCGAAAATGATGCAACACACGCGCTCCAACTCAATCCTTACGTAGAAGAACTCTACGACTTACGCGCGATTTGTCGCATACGACAAAAGAAATTCGATGAAGCAATAACCGATTACACACAAGCGATTCGGCTGAATCCACGCGAGAGAAATTACAGATACAATCGCGCCATTTGTCATGCAGAGAAAAAAGATTTCAGTGCAGCACAACTGGACGCCGATACCATCCTTTCGCGATGGTCGGATTTCGCAAACGCCTACACGCTTAAAGCTGAATTATATCTCCAAAGCGCTGATACGCTCAAAGCAGCGCAGTGGCTTGACGAAGGATTGAAGAAGGATCCGTATTCTATCCCTGCATGGCAGACTCGTGCAGCAATAAGTCTTTCGCGTAAACAGTGGAAAGCCGCCGACGAACAGCTGTCGCAAGTAATCCATTTGCAGCCAACCGTAGCCAACAATTACGTGAATCGCGCTCTCGCTCGTTATAACATAAACAATCTTCGCGGTGCAATGTCGGATTATGACATGGCGATAGATCTCGATCCCAACAATTTCTTAGCGCATTACAATAGAGGTCAACTTCGCATGCAGCTGGGCGACGATAACAGAGCAATAAACGATTTCGATTTTATTATTAAATTAGAACCACAGAACTTTCTCGCAATTTTCAATCGCGCGCTCTTGAACGACCGAACAGGCAATCTTCGCGATGCCATTCGCGACTATTCCACCGTTATTGCACAATTCCCAAATTTCTGGTACGGTCTTGCACAACGCGCAAAGTGCTATCGCAAACTTGGAATGACCGCAAAAGCCGAACTGGATGAGTTCAAAATCCTAAAAGCGCAAAACGATAAACATTTCGGAATACAGCCTCGGTGGAGCAAAAACAAGCGAAAGGAAGTCAGAAAACGCAGCGAAATCGATCCTGAAAAGTATAACCAGCTCGTCGAAGAAGACCCAGACGAAATGCCGAAAGAGTATCAGTCGCCCTATCGCGGCAAGATACAACACCGAAGCGTGAGCGATGATTTCATGCCGCTTTACACGCTGTCGTTCTTCCGCTATAAAAACGGTGTTCAATCAAAGCAACTCTACTGCCAAACAGTGGAAGACTTCAACCAAACAGCGCATCCGCGACACAATCTCTACATCAACTGCAATCCGCAAGCGCTTTCTGAACAACAATCCACAGCATTCTTCGCGCTCGAAGATACAATTACCGCCAAAATTCAACAAACGCGCGACACAAAACAACTCACTGCACTTCTATTGCAACGTTCTGTCGCTTACACCATACTGCAAGACCGCGAAGCAGCCATCAACGACCTCACTGCTGCATTAGAATTAGACTCGGCAAACGTGCTCGCACTCTGGCAGCGCGCCATTTGCTATTCGCAAGCCGTTGCAGCGAAAACTACATTGCACTCGACTTCGATGTCGAACAAGCGTGCAATAGACGACCTGAACAGCGCAATCAAACTCCAACCCGACAATCCCTATCTCTATTATAATCGCGCCAACATCTTCGCGCAGCAGGGCGAATACGACAAAGCCGTCAACGACTACACCGAAGCACTCAAAATAGATTCGCATCTCGCTGAGGCGTACTACAATCGCGCGCTTGCACGACAGAAACTCAACGCCAGCAAAGAGCAGGACATTCAGAGCGATTTGAGTCGCGCTGGAGAACTCGGACTATTCAAAGCATACAGCATCCTGCGGCAGCAAACGAAGAAAAAGAAATAAGTGTGCAACAAAAATAGATAAAGTTCTTTTTCAAAATTCGTTGATAAGAAAGAGAATCCCAACGACCATCAAAGACGATCGAGTTCATCGTTACTGCTATTTTTAACTCTACGAATATTTTTTCCCCAACTAAACATATAGCTCAGGTTTAGCGATATTTTGTAAAGCGATTTCGTGAATCGCGAAGTTGAAAAGTAGGTTTCGCTAAAATTTTCGCTCCAATGCGTTTTCAGATACGATGCAGTTAGCGACGTATTTAAGCGAGATTTCAAGAAGGAGCGCGACAACGACGCATACAGACTGCACGTTCCCTCACTCTTACTCACGAGCGATCGGCGATTCGTTCCTAATTGCAGGTTTACCATCAAATTGAATTTGCACGGTAACTCATTCATCGACGTCAGTCCAACCATCATTCGGTGCCAGCAGTTAGTGCGTTGCGCGAACGATTCGTGTTCAAAAATATACGAAACATTCGGATTAATCATCCATCCCTTGCAAGGCTTGATTGTAGGTGCATATAGCGTCGTCTCCAAGTCATGCCAGATTTTTCCATTTTGTATCTCCATGCTGACAACGCCTGTAGGATCGGCTTCGAACGCAATGAAACTGCTTTTTTTCTTTTGGTACAGCGTTTTCAGAACAAAGTCATAGAATTTTATTCTAAGTGTAAGCCGATGCAAAGTCGTTGGTTCAATATACGGATTGCCTGATTCGCGAAGATATTCCGACGTCCAAGTGGTGTCGGGCGTTTGTTCGCTAAACGCTGGCATAGAAACGAATTTCCGATACGACAGTTCCGCGTAATGTCCTTTATTAGAATTAAAAACGTATTTCGCTGTTGCGTTGGGCAGGAAATACGATTCGTTGCGGTCGCACGCTGGCATTTCAGGATAGTTCGTGCGGATAGCATTCCATCTCACGCTAGCCAGCAACGTCAGATTGCCAAATTTTTGTCGAAAGTCAACGTTTACTTTCCAGTTTTGCTCTTGATAGCGATAGTGTGCGTATGTTTCAGGATTTTGAAACGCCTGTTCGCGACGGTCGATATAGTTATTCCAGTTGCTAAACGATGAAGATAGATAAAGCGTTTGCTGCTTGTTGATTGTCCAAGCACTCAACGCGGTCGCGCCCCACACGTTATTGTGGGTTAGTCTATGCACATTAATTTCGGAAACAGCGTCATCAGCGATTTGCTCGCGCAAGTTTTCTCTTCGGTGTGCTTGATGTGCCGCAAACAGAATGGCTGCATACGAAACGCGTTCTATTGTTCCGTTGTATTCGAGCGACGCTTGAACAGTGTTTTCTCGCAGATGTTGACGCGTATTTCCTGTGGTTTGCGATGCGCGAAAAACGTTCTGCGTGTGGTTGTTGGCTGTGTTCTGAAAATATTTCCCGTTCAAGTTGAGCGCAACTGAATGATTGTCGTTGAAAACATATCCAAAACCCAATAAATAATAGGTGTCGTGCTTGTTCTGAATCACAGATTTCTGATTTTCATCGCGCACATCGCCAGTCGTCAAATAGTCGGAATGCGTATTCGTTTCGCGCGAAAGGCGATATTTTGGCTTGTAATTGACGTAAGCGGTGTACGAGAATTTGCCAAATGTTTGCAGAATATTAACCGACGGATTCACGTCGATATCGTTGCAGTTGCCGTTGTTTGCTGCCATGCGAAGCGTCGCCATACCGCCACCGCGACCACTTACAGTTTTAATGCGCAAGACATAGCCGTCGCCGTCAATCAATTCGCGCGTCGGATCTGGGTTCTTTAGCTCGACAGAGATAACGCCTTTGGCTTGCAAAGACGTGAGATAGGGTTTCAATTCACTATCATTCAGCGTCAGTTTCTTGTCATCTACGTAAACGGCTGTTATGGAATTGCCGTAGGCTTTCACTTGATCTTGATCGACAAAGATGCCAGGCAGCGTCAGCATTGCATCGAAAAGATTTCGGCTTTGATACATTTTCTCGCTGGCAATCATTGCGCGATAACCGTCAGTGCTGTACTTGATGCGTTTGGCTGTAATGGTTACGCCTTCGAGATGGTAGCGATCGGGTTCGAGTTGAATGGTTCCAACATCTTCTTTTGCAGCAAAGCGGAACGCGGTTTTATAGCCCACATACGTAATGCGCACGAGAACGCTTGGTTGTTCGTATGGAATAACAAAAACACCGCTTTCGTTGCTGACGCCACCGCCAATCAATACGGAATCGGTTGGGTTGAGTAGCGCGATGTTTGCGTATGGAACAGGTTCGTGGTGCTGGTCGATAATTTTTCCAGTGATGTGTTTTTCGGTTTTATGGGTACACTCCACAAAAATTTCTCCGTCATCGCCCATCGTCATCTTGACGGGATAGAATCCGATAAGCTGCAGAATAGCATCGGGCGTTGCGAGCTTGTGGATGGTGGTTGTCACGCGAAAATCTTCCAGTTCGTTATAAAGAAAATTGACGCGATAATTGTTCTGCATCTGGTTGATGCTTCGCAGGGCGTCGGATAGCGTGACGTCGTCGAAGTGATGGCTGATGCGCTGCGCGGATGTGCATAAAACCGAGAAGCAGAACACAAGAAATAGGATGATCTTTCGCATGTTATCTAACGATTATCTGCTCGTTTTCAAGTGCAATTTGCAGGCTTTCGAAGTGGTTAAGACTCTGGATAACGTCGCTCAATGGGCGCTCTTTTTGCCAAATGAAGTAGAATCGGAGTTGTCGGGCTTTGTCTTGCTGAAACACAACGTTTTTGTGGTGGAACGTTGCAATGTCTTGCAGCATTTTTTCGAGCGTAACATTGTCGAAAACAACGGATTCACGACCGACGCTGTCGCGCATTTCAGTTGGCTTTTGCGTGAAAACGGTGTCGCGTGCATGTGTTTGCGCTTTGGCAACTGGCTGACTGGAAATTTGTTGCGTGCTTTGGCGATTTCGAATCTGATAAACCGATGCGATAACGACGCCTGATACGAGCAGAATGGCTGCAATCATCGCTGCCATGCGCATCCATTGGCGTTGTGGCGCATGCGTTTCGGGATGTTTTTCGCTGAAATCGCGCCACGCTTCGGCTACCATTTGCTCGTCGTCCGCAACGTCGGCGTTGACCATGGCACGCTTGGCGCTAACGAGTTCATTGTATAGCGTTCGCATCTCGTCGTCTTGCAACAGCAATTCAACGTCTTCTTCGCTTATCTGCTCGCGCTGGTCGAGCAGTTCGAGCAACCTACGGATTTTTTCGTTGTCGTTCATCTGGTGGGTGGGTTAAGTTGTTTTTTTAGTCTGAAAGAAACGATGGATCAGCGCAAGCGATTGCGACAAATGATGATATACAGTAACTTTGCTAATGCCCAATCTGTCGGCGATTTCCTCGTATTTCAGATCGTTCAAGAAGCGCAACCGAAAAACGTTGCGCGTCAATTCGGGCAGCCGTTCGTCAACATAGCGCAGCAGGTCGCGCAGTTGCTGTTCGTCTTCAGCAGGCGACTGCGCCAATGCGTGTTCTTCGGCATAGAGTTGCGCAAATTTTTCAACTGTCTTTCGATGTTCTATGCGATTCAGACAGCGATTCCTGACGCTCGCAAGCAGATATGCGCCAGCCGTTTCCGCGCGCAAATCTGCTCGTGCATCGAGTAACTGGGCGAAAACCTCGCTCACAACGTCTTTACTCTCGTCTTCGTCGTAGAGCAACGTGCGCGCCAGCCGATACATCTGCATGTAATGGGTCTCGAACAATACTGCTATCGCTTGCTTTTCCATACAATTATCATACAGCTGAGCGCGTCAAAAAACTAACTTCCACGCAAAAAAAAGTTGTGTTTTGCATAAATTCCAAACAAATGTAAGCAAAAATGCGATAACGGAACGCGGAAAGAAATTTTTTTGTAAATGAAAGAAAAAATCGATGCACGCGAATTTTAGATTTTAAGAAAACTTTACAAAATTTAACTACGCTTTTTGGCGAAATTTTAACATTTGATTTAACATTCGTTTGCATTTGAGCGGGTGTTTTCTAATGCACAAATTTTTGCCGTTTTTCAATGAATTTTTGTCGTAACTCAACGCCCGAAATGTTAAAATGATAGATTTATGCAAAAAATATACGCTTTTTTAACATTTTTCCGCGTAAAATGTCGAATTTTTGAACGTGAATTTTCGAAAAATCTCATTTGTTAAAAAAGTTAAATGATATAAGATAAAAAATTATCTCACGTGAGATAGATTTCTAAAGCGCCCATTTACGACTCGTAAACCGCCTTTTTGCATCCGTAGTCCACATCA